>OCPI01000075.1_pt1 | contig 69233 bp, 52 predicted proteins | sample 1476291 | NCBI WGS metagenome assembly OCPI01 (sample SAMEA2580054, study PRJEB22360) | human gut metagenome | reverse complement strand
GGGCACTCGTGGTGAGTGCCCGCCTCGGCGGTTTTATGTAGGGGGTGCGGCTTAGCGGCCGAAGAGCACGGAGGCCTCGTCCCAGCGTTCCTGAGGTACGGACTTCAGACCAGCCAATGCCTCTTCGAGGGGTACGTACTTGATTTCGGTGCCCTGAACGGAGACCATCTTGCCCCACAGCTTCTGTGCAACCATATCCACTGCGCCCATGCCCAGGCGGGTTGCGAGCACACGGTCGTAGCCGGTGGGTGCGCCACCGCGCTGGATGTGGCCGAGGATGGTGTTACGGGTTTCGATGCCGGTCATGGCCTCGATCTCGTGGGTGATGTACTCACCGATACCACCGAGGCGGGGGCGGCCGTCCTTTTCGGTACCCTTGTTAGCCATGACGTCATCGAAGCCCTCGGGAATGAAGCCTTCAGCGACAACGACTAGGGGAGAACGGCCACGGTCGTGTACTTCCTTGACCCATTCTGCAACCTGCTCCATGGAGACGGTCACTTCGGGAATCAGGATGGCGTGTGCGCCTGCTGCCATGCCGGAGTGCAGAGCAATCCAGCCGACGTGGCGGCCCATAACCTCTGCGACCATGCACCGGTGGTGCGATTCACCGGTGGTGCGGATGCGGTCCATGGCTTCGGTTGCGATGGAGACTGCGGTGTCGAAACCGAAGGTGTAGTCGGTTGCACGCAGGTCGTTGTCGATGGTCTTGGGAACACCGATGACGGGCAGGCCTGCGTCTGCCAGGCGCTTCGCACCTGCGAGGGTACCTTCACCACCGATAGCGACGATGGCGTCGATACCGTGACGCTCCATCATGATTTCGATGTTTTCGGGGCCACCGTTGGGGCCGTCGAAGGGGTTGGTGCGGGAGGTGCCGATGATGGTGCCGCCCTGGGATGCCAGGCCGCGGACCTTCTGACGGGGCAGATCTATGTAATCGCCCTCGACGACGCCGCGCCAACCGTCACGGAAGCCGACGAATTCGTAACCGTACTTCTTGACACCGTTAAGCACGGCACCTCGAATAACAGCGTTCAGGCCGGGGCAGTCGCCGCCGGAAGTAAGCAGACCGATCTTCATGTTGGCTCCTTGTGAATGTCTGCGCGTCGGGGGTGTGTTGCGCGCGTATATAACTATGGCCTCCACGAATCGGCATGCACGTGTGAGTGCCGCTCGGGAGGTCATTCTCTTAGTCTCTATTTTAGCGGGGTTTGGGGCGTGTGGGTAGTGGTGGATTGGGGTGGGAGTGGCCTCATCCCGGTATAAAAGTTCAGGTACTTTACACCTTCAGTCGGCATATTTTGAGCGGGTGCTTGTCGTATCCGCGCCCTGACAACGAAGAAGCGCCCGGGGTTTGCCTCCACCACTGCGGTGGGGACGGGACCCGGGCGCTCAAAAAATATTTAACGATTCGTGAAACGTATTCGGAAGAGGCGACTAATCGCGTGCGCGACCCAGCAGATCCTGCAGGCGGGCTACGCCCTCGGCTAGGTCGTCATCTCCCAGAGCGTAGGAGAGCCGCAGGTAGCCGCTGGGGCCGAAGGCCTCACCGGGAACGACGGCGACTTCGGCCTTCTCGAGGATGAGCTCGGCGAGCTCGGCGCTGGTTTGGGGGCGTACGCCGTCAATCTCCTTGCCCAGCAGTTCGCGAACATCAGGGTAGGCGTAGAACGCGCCGGTAGGCACAGGGCAGTGCACACCTTCGATGGCGTTGAGGCCTTCGACGATGGCGCGGCGGCGGCGATCGAAGGCTGCGTGCATGACCTTCACGTCGTCCTGCGGGCCGGTCAGGGCGGCCAGAGCGGCCCGCTGGGCGATGTTATTGACGTTGGAGGTCATGTGCGACTGCAGGTTAGAAGCCGCGGCAATTACGTCGCGCGGGCCGATCATCCAACCCACGCGCCAGCCGGTCATGGCGTAGGTCTTGGCCACGCCGTTGAGGATGACGCAGTGATCGGCCAGCTCGGGCACGGCCTTCAGGATTGAGACCGAGTCGGTGCCATCGTAGGTGAGGTGCTCGTAAATCTCATCGGTCAGAACGAAGATGCCTTTGCTCAGCGCCCACTCGCCAATAGCGCGGGTTTCCTCTTCGGTGTACACGGCACCGGTCGGGTTGGAGGGGGAGACGAAGATGAGTGCCTTGGTAGCGGGGGTGTAGGCTTCTTCGAGCTGCTCGACGGTGACCTTGTAGTGCTGGTCGCTACCGGCAAAAACCTCGATGGGGTTACCGCCGGCCAGGCGGATGCACTCGGGGTAAGTGGTCCAGTAGGGAGCCGGCAGGAGTACGTCGTCACCCTCGTCGATGACCGTAGCAAAAGCCTGGTATACGGCCTGCTTGCCGCCGTTGGTCACGATGACCTGGGAGGGGTCGACCTCAACACCGGAGTCGCGCAGGGTCTTTTCCGCGATGGCCTTCTTCAGCTCGGGCAGGCCGGAAGCGGGGGAGTAACGGAAGTTCTTGGGGTCCTTCAGCGCTTCGTGGGCAGCATCCACGATGTGTGCGGGGGTAGCAAAGTTGGGTTCGCCAGCGCCGAAGCCGATAACGGGGCGTCCTTGGGCCTTGAGTGCTTTGGCCTTTGCATCAACGGCAAGGGTTGCGGAGGGTGCGATGGCACCGATACGGCTGGAAATGCGCGCCATGGGGGCTCTCTTCTTTCTTATTGTGTGCGTTGCCGGGCAAAATGCCGGTGTAGTCGTAACCGGCGGGCCCGTCGGAGGGCGCACGGGTGCATCACCTCGTGCGTTCCTTGTGTGTTAAGATGCGTTCTCTTTTATAGGATACGGGCGCCGGCTGGGATAGGGGGCCTCTGGAAGAAGGAATGGACAGCCTTTTTCTGAAAAATATTGCGTTCTGGAGTTGCACGAGCGTATCGGCATGGTTTAGAGTTAGTTCTGCACCCGCAAGGGTGTAATTGTTTGCCCCTCTAAAGCCCACTGGCTTAGGAGGCAATGGAGGAGCGAACGAGTGAGAAGCAACTCTCACACCGAAGCTCAGGCTTCAAAGGGTGGTGGCTCAATTGGTAGAGCAGCGGTCTCCAAAACCGCAGGTTGCAGGTTCGAGTCCTGTCCGCCCTGCTCAAATTGCCTCAATAGATGATTGTACGCCCGCACTCCGGGCGTACTTTTTTAGATACAGAAAGGGGCAGAAGAAATGGCATCGTCTGCTACTGCCGCTCAGGCTGCTGAGTCTGGCGCATCCTCGAAGAGCGATCAGAAGCGCGGTTTCTTCGGCCGTATTTTTGCATTCCTCCGCGAAGTTATCGCGGAGTTGAAGAAGGTTACCACCCCCACCGGACGCGAGCTGCTCGGTTACTTCCTCGCGGTGCTGCTGTTCGTTGTGGTGATGCTCCTGCTGATTTCTGGGTTGGATTATTTGTTTGGCCAGGGAGCATTCTGGATTTTTGGTAACGGAACGATTCAGCGTAATTAGGTCATCGACATTGGCCGCCCCCCGGCGGGGTGTTGTGCCGAGTGTCATAATTTTTTCCGGATTATTGATTGGTGCTGTGTATGTAGTGCAGCCAGATCGTAAACGATAGAAAGTAGGAGCGACGTGTCCGAGCAGGAACTGGTATCCGAGATTGAAGAGGTCGAGGTAGCCGCTGCTGAGGCTACCGAAGAGGTCGAGGCTGCTGAGCAGCTGGCCGAGGAGGCTACCGAGGTTGTTGAAGCAGCTGAGGAAGTCGACGCTCTGGAGGAATTCAAGTCGAAGCTGCGCCGTCAGGTGGGCGACTGGTACGTGGTGCACACCTACTCGGGTTACGAGAACAAGGTGAAGACCGGTATCGAGACCCGTATCCAGAACCTTGAGGCCGAGGACGAGATCTTCGAGGTCCAGGTTCCCATGGAGACCGTGGTCGAGTTCAAAAACACCGTGAAGAAGACCATCCGTCGCGTGCGCGTTCCCGGCTACGTGCTGGTCCGTATGGAACTGACCGACCACTCGTGGGGCGTTGTGCGCCATACCCCGGGTGTGACCGGCTTCGTGGGCCAGGATGCATACAACCCGGTTCCGTTGCGCATGGAGGAAGTCTTCGAGATGCTCCTGCCCGTCTTCGAGGAGCAGCAGCAGAGCCAGGGTCTGCCTATCTCCAAGCCTGTCGTTGAGTCCGACTACACTGTGGGTGAGAACGTCCGCGTGAAGTCCGGCGCATTCGAGGGCATGGACGCCACCGTGTCTGAGATTAAGGCTGAGGCTCAGCAGATTGTCGTGATGATTTCCGTCTTCGGGCGAGACACCCCTGTGACCCTGAGCTTCACTGAGATCGAGAAAATCTAACGAGGCTGTAGAGCTCAACGTGAGCGATGAGCGAGCCCGGTACCCGAGAGGGGCCGGGTTCGCTCTGCGTTAACCCACCCCTTTTTTTCGGCCCCGTCGCCGGTCGTTCACTCCAGCACGCGCCTCCGATGTTAGCGAATACCGGTGAGCACTGGATTAAGTGATGGATTAACGCTAGAATGTTGGTTTGTGTATGCGCACGTTACGCTTTCGTGCGTGCACACCGGTGGCCGCGCCACGGTCATCACCCTGCCGGCGTACGCTCCTGTGCGTCGGTTCCCAGCTAAGAAAAGGACCCTACATTGGCTCCCAAGAAGAAGGTCACTGGCCTCATTAAGCTGCAGATCCAGGCAGGCGCCGCTAACCCGGCTCCCCCCGTCGGCCCCGCACTGGGTTCGCACGGTGTGAACATCATGGAGTTCTGCAAGGCATATAACGCTGCAACCGAGTCGCAGCGCGGTAACATCATCCCCGTTGAGATTACCGTCTACGAGGATCGCTCCTTCACCTTCATCACCAAGACCCCTCCGGCTGCTCAGCTGATCAAGAAGGCTGCTGGCGTTGCTAAGGGTTCCGCTGTTCCTCACACCACCAAGGTTGGTTCGCTGACCGAGGCTCAGGTGCGCGAGATCGCAGAGACCAAGATGCCCGACCTGAACGCAAATGACCTGGATGCTGCATCCAAGATCATCGCGGGTACTGCTCGTTCCATGGGTATCACCGTCGAGTAATTTCGGCTAGTCCGAAGAGCCGAGTAATCGGCACCGTAGATTTTCTACACAGAACTTGTAAATGCCCGTCGTATGGACGGGATGTGGCAGAGCCGAGCGCGGCTCACGAGACCACAACTGCATAAGGAGAAAAGCAGATGGCAAAGCGCAGCAAGGCGTACAAGGCAGCTGTAGCCAAGATTGAAGAGGGTAAGTTCTACACCCCCGCTGAGGCAGTTGCCCTGGCGAAGGAGACCTCTTCCACCAAGACCGACGCAACCGTTGAGGTTGCAATGCGTCTGTCCGTTGACCCCCGTAAGGCAGACCAGATGGTTCGCGGTACCGTGAACCTGCCCCACGGCACCGGTAAGACCGCTCGCGTGGTCGTTATCGCAGCAGGCCCCAAGGCTGCTGAGGCTGAGGCAGCTGGCGCTGACTTCGTTGGTTCCGACGAGCTGATTGCAAAGATTGCTGGCGGCTGGACCGACTTCGACGCAGCGGTTGCAACCCCCGACATGATGGGTAAGGTTGGTCGCCTGGGTAAGATCCTGGGTCCCCGTAACCTGATGCCGAACCCCAAGACCGGTACCGTGACCATGGATGTTGCAAAGGCTGTTGCAGACATCAAGGGCGGTAAGATTGACTTCCGCGTTGACCGTAACTCCAACCTGCACTTCATCATCGGTAAGGCTTCCTTCACCGCTGAGCAGCTCGAGGAGAACTTCCAGGCAGCCCTGGAAGAGGTCAACCGTCTGAAGCCCTCTTCGGCTAAGGGCCGTTACATCTCCAAGGCAACTGTTGCTACCACCTTCGGCCCCGGCATCCCCGTTGATCCGGCTGCCGTTGCTGCCTAAGGTATGCACCTGTAGCGTCTAGCATTCGCTAGTGATCGCCCCCGACGTGCGAACGTCGGGGGCGATTTTTATGTGCTGGTTTATATGACAAAGCATGACCTCGGGTGGTGAGAAGCGGTTAAAGTACGTCATGAACTTCTAGCTTCTATAGATATGAAACGTAAAATGAACTCCTGGCTGTGATTGCTTCGGCACCACTCCAACCGATTTTAAAGGAAGCTCCGTACGCATCCTCTTCACCCCCCATCAAGAACGAGAGATAGAGCCTATGTCTTCTTCTACCCAGAACGTGCGGATAGCCCGCCGCGGTCTTAGCCTGCCGGTCAACTATTTTGCTGTGGCGCTGGGTACCGGCGCGCTGGGTGCTGCTTGGCGTACCGGAGCCTCCAAAGGTATGGCTCCTGGATGGGTGGGGGAGAGCATCCTCGCGTTTAACTCCGTAGTGTGGCTGGTTCTTGTGGCTGTCTTGGTTCACGCGGTGGTGAAGTACCGCGCGTGGGTGCGCTGTTTTTGGGAGCATCCTGCGCGTACCTGTTTCTTCTCGTTGATTCCTGCCACGACGGCGCAGGTGGGGGCTTCTCTCTATCCTTACGCCGAGGCGCCGGCTCTTACCTTGGTAACGCTGGGGGCGGTAGGTCAGCTGTATTTTGCGACTCACCGCATTGCTGGAACCTGGCGTGGTGGGTATGCTCCCGAGGCTGCTTCTCCGGTGCTGTATCTGCCGACTGTGGCCACGAATTTTGCGACGGCTACAGCCATGGGGTTCGTGGGTTGGCATGATATGGCCATGCTTTTCTTTGGTGCGGGTTTGATTTCGTGGTTCAGTATTGAGGCCGTGATCCTGAGTCGTCTGCGCACCCTGACTCCTTTACCTCGGGGGGAGCGTGGCGTCATCGGTATTCAGATGGCCCCGCCTTTTGTGGGTGGTAACGCCTACCTTGCGGCTAACGGTGGCACGGTGGATTGGTTCTTCCTGGTGCTGACCGGCTACGGCATTTTGCAGCTGATTTTCCTGATGCGGTTGCTCCCCTGGGCGCTTGAGGGAGGCTTCTCAATGAGCATGTGGGGTTTCTCCTTCGGTATGGCTTCTATGGCTGCGAGCGGTATTCGGCTGGTTTCTGTGGGCTCGCTGGGACTGGTGGCCCCGGCGTTGACGGTAATCGGTACAGCTTTTCTTGTTTTCCTGTGGCTGGGCACGCTGTACTTGGCTGTCAAGGGGCGCCTGCTGGTGCGCCCGAGCTAGGCCGCTTGCCTGCGCGAAACCTGCCGTTTTATGACGTTTCTTATCTTGCGTGGGGTCGAGCGGAGGAGTGAATCATCCATAATGAGGGAATGACTTCTGTACCTCCTCATCGCTCTTCTTCTGCTGCTCCCGGAGCTATCGCATCTGAGGAGTCCTTTGACGGGCTGCACATCCGGGGTATTTCTAAAACTTTTGGGGCTAATACTACGGTTCTGCGTGAGATTGACCTGGATGTTCGGCCCGGCGAGATGATTTCGCTGGTGGGTTCTTCGGGCACCGGTAAGTCGACGCTATTGCGTATTATTGCTGGGCTGGAGGATCCCACGACGGGTCGGGTAACCTACGGCGGTCAGCCTCTGGAGCGCGGTTCGGTGGGTGTGGTCTTCCAGCGCCCGATTCTGTACCCGCACCTGAGCGTGAAGGATAATATTCTCTTCCCTACGCGTTTGCGTGCTTTTTCGGGTGAGGCCAATATGGACTATTACCGCGAGTTGCTGGCCGCTCTGAAGCTTGAGGAGCTGGAGAACCGTAAGCCTTCGCAGCTGTCGGGTGGTCAGGCGCAGCGTGTGGGTATTGCGCGTGCTCTCATTCGTCGTGCCCCTGTGGTTCTCTTTGACGAGCCCCTGGCCAGTGTTGATGAGGAGATGAGTGCGAGTATCCGGGCCGACATTGTGCGTCTGCACGAGCGTTACGGTTTCACGGGTCTGTATGTGACTCACGATCAGAACGAGGCGCTCATGCTGGGTCATCGCGTGGCGGTGATGGATTCCGGCTACCTGGTGCAGGTGGATACTCCGGGCCGCCTGTTGGATTATCCTCACACTTTGCAGGTGGCGAAGCTGCTTTCGGCTCCTGCTCTGAATCTGCTGGATATTGAACCCGAAGCTTCTCTGCCTGCTGATTGCCGCCTGGCGATTCGTGCTTCTTCCTTCTATGAACTGGGTGAGGGAGATGCCGAACAATCGCACGGCGTCCTGCCGGCGCAGGTTCTGGGGCAGCGTCACCTGGTGGGTGGCATGCTCTACCGTGCGGCTCTGAGCGAGACCGCAACTTTGCCGGTGGCTTCGGAGCAGCTGGGGGAGGACGGTCACCCCGTGGAGCCCTCGAATGTTGAAGAGGCTGAATACTCGGTGCGGGTGCCGGCCGGTCAGGAGCTGGAATTCTTCGTTTCTGATGCTGAGGGAATCTCCTACGCAATCGGTAGTACGGTACGTCTGGCCGTCGCCCCGCAGCGGTGCTTCCTCTTCTCCGAGGGTAAGCGCTTCTACCTGGGTGAATAGGCTGATTGGCGTTGTGCTGAGGCCGATAGATCCCGCTGTTGGCGGGGGTTATGAGCTTTTTAAGTGATTAACCCCGCTTAACGGCGGGATTTTCTTGTTTTAACTTGCGACCTGTTCGAGAACCTGAGATGATAAACGAACCAAAGACCGCCGGTCTAGAACTATGTCCTTTATCCCCATCCCGGTGGAGGTCGAGGACAGGGTTCTGATAAGAGCTGATTTCCCTCAAGAAATCGCCGCCCGCGTAGGTGAACTCGAAGTGAATAGCCGATAACCCCTCGAGGGTTCCGTCTATCGTGCCTCGTACGCCTACGCGTCGAGGCATTTTTTATTGCTTGCAATAGTGCTTCGAGGCTCTACCGGCGACCTTACGAGAATCGGAAGAAGGAACTACCATGGCGACTCAGGAAAAGATCGCTGCAGTATCCGAGCTGAAGGAACTCTTCGAAGCTTCGAACGCAGTCATCCTGACCGAATACCGCGGTCTCACTGTTGCACAGCTCAAGGAGCTGCGTCGCGCACTCGGTGCAGAGACCGAATACGCCGTGGTGAAGAACACGCTGGCTGCTATCGCAGCTAAGGAAGCTGGCATCGACGCATTCGAAGGCCACCTCCACGGTCCCTCCGCACTGGCATTCATCAAGGGCGACCTGATTGATGCTGCTAAGGGCCTGCGTGACTTCGCCAAGGCTAACCCCCAGCTGATTGTGAAGAACGGTTACTACGAAGGTGCCGCTCTTTCCGAGGACGACGTCAAGCGTTACGCTGACCTGGAATCCCGCGAGGTTCTGCTGTCCAAGGTTGCAGGTGGCGCAAAGGCTGCCATCGCACGCATCGCACAGGTTGTGGACGCACTGCGCGTCAAGCTGGAGGAGCAGGAAGGCGCAGCTCCCGCTGCTGCCGAGGAGGCATCGGAAGAGGCATAAGCCCCTTTCGTGCTACTGCACCAGCGCTGAGATACTCAGCAGCGTGAACGCGAATATCGTGTAACGCACCCTAAATTTGACCGACCTTCGGGTAGGTACTGAAGATTTACACCGCGGACGTCAGTCCGCACCAGATAGTGAAGGAGCCAAACAATGGCTAAGCTGTCCATCGAAGAACTCATTGCAGCATTCAAGGAACTGTCCCTGGTTGAGGTTTCCGAGTTCGTTAAGGCATTCGAGGAAGAGTTCGACGTCACCGCAGCTGCTCCCGTTGCAGTTGTCGCAGGCGGCGCAGCAGGCGAGGCTGCTGAAGAGAAGTCCGAGTTCGACGTTGTCCTGGAGGCCGCTGGCGACAAGAAGATCGCAGTGATCAAGGAAGTTCGTGCCCTGACCTCCCTCGGCCTGAAGGAAGCAAAGGACCTGGTTGACGGCGCTCCCAAGACCCTGCTCGAGGGCGTTTCCAAGGAAGACGCTGAGAAGGCTAAGGAGCAGCTCGAGGCTGCCGGCGCATCCGTCACCCTCAAGTAATCGACTTCTTCTCGATTCTTACGCGGGCGGCACATCCTTAGGGATGTGCCGCCCTGCGGCATTTAACGGCCTCTGTGGTGCCTCTCTCCTCGGCCGGGTAGGGAGGCTCGGGGTGCCGTATGATGGGATGAGATAACCCAGACATTCTCCCTGACGAAAACGGATAAGACATGAGCGAGCAGAAGAAAAAGAATCAGAAGTCCTCGCCTCGCCCCGCCCGTGACCTGGCGGCGGAGGCTCAGCAGATTCTGGAGGCTTTTGGTGCCGGGGTTCGCGAAGATCGTGACTACCCCGCACTGCACCTGGCTCCTCCGGTAGGCCGCCTGAACGACCCGAACGGCCTTGTCTTTGATGGCAAGCGCTACCATGCTTTCTATCAGTACTCGCCTCTGCACCCCGAACGTATGGTGTACTGGCGTCACGCCGTGAGCGAGGATCTGACTCACTGGACCGATGAGGGTACCGCTCTGGTCCCGGACAGCCGCTACGACTCGCATGGTTGCTACTCGGGTTCTGGAATTAAGGTTCCCGGTGGTTTTGAGTTCTTCTACACCGGTAACGTCAAGGATTCCAAGGGCAACCGCGAGACGTACCAGATTCTTGCCACCGCAGGTGAGGACGCTAAGCCGACTCGCCAGCTGCCCCCGCTGATTTCCGGACCCGAGAAGGGCTACACCGCCCACTACCGTGATCCGCATGTGTTCCAGCGTGACGGCCGCTGGTGGATGGTCATTGGCGCGCAGCGTGAGGATTTGACCGGTGCCGTGGTGGTGTACACCTCCGAGGACCGCCGCGAGTGGACCTTCCGCGGGGAGATTGGCATTAAGGACAAGACCCTCAAGGGTAGTTGTATGTTCGAGTGTCCCTCGTTGCTGACTCTGCGTGATGAGCTGACCGGCGAACTGCGTGATGTGCTGATTTTTAGTCCGCAGGGCCTAGAGCCGCTGGGGGAGAAGTACAACAATATTTTCCAGAGCGGTTACATCGTGGGCTCGCTGGATAACGAGACCCTCAAGTTTAAGGTAGAGACACCCTTCACTGAGCTGGATGCAGGTTTCGAGTTCTACGCACCGCAGACTATCTCTGGCACCGGGCTGACCGCCGACCCGAAGGCGCCGCATACCGCAAGCGGTGATGCCCCGGTCATGATTGGCTGGCTGGGCAACGCAGACCAGGACGACCTGCCCTCGTGGAGTCACCGTTGGGTGCACATGTTCACCTACCCGCGTGAGCTGCACCTGCGTAACGGCAAGATTTTCCAGCGTCCGGTTCCGCAGCTGAATGACGCGATGGAGATGAAGCCTCTGTACCGTGAGGAGGAGAAGGGCAAGCTCGTGGAGCTGAAGAATGCCCTGACCTTCCGCCTACGCGGCCGTGTAAATGTGGCTGATGAGCGCGTGAAGCTGAAGATTAAGGACACCCACGGCGTGGCACTGAGCATTGTGCTGGATAAGGACTTTGTGCAGATGGACCGTGGCGGTACTCGCTACACCGAGGGTGGTAGCCTGCGCCGCCGCACCCTGAAGCGTTCGAAGATTCGCGAGTTTGACCTGCTGGTAGACGGTTCGGCTACCGAGCTGTATGTGGGCGGTAAGCTGGCCGCCTCCATGGGGGCAGAGGTTATGACGGCTCGCACCTTCTTCAAGGGCGATAAGCGTCGTGTTCGTCTGACCGGTGGCGAGGTGCTGTCTCTGGAGTACGGCCGTCTCTAGGTTACCCTGGCTCTTCCATGGGCTGATGTTCGTGAGAGCCGAGCGGAAAGTAAATAAATGTGCCGGAGGGCTCACTCTCATGAGAGGGTGGGCCCTCGCTTTGCATTATTCCGCGTGATACCATGTTTTACACCTGATATGTCAAACGTATGACATATACGTGACATGCACACACAGACATATCGCCCCAACTCATCCACAAAGCATCATCCGGTGGTGCTCCAAACAAAGGAGAGCGAGCGTGGACCACAAGTCAGTGGCACAGCGCGTGCTGAAGGACGTCGGCGGCGCCGGCAACATCGTTGCAGCCGCACACTGCGCAACCCGCCTTCGCCTCGTCCTGAAGAACCAGGACAAGGTCGACCAGGCAGCAATCGACAACGACGAAGACCTCAAGGGCAGCTTCCTCAACGCTGGCCAGTTCCAGATCATCGTCGGCCCCGGCGACGTCAACGAGGTCCACAAGCACCTCATCGCCGCTGGCGCACCCGAGGCGTCCAAGGACGACCTCAAGAGCATCGCCGCGAAGCAGGGCAACATTGTCTCCCGCTTCATCAAGACCATCGCCGACATCTTCGTGCCGCTGATCCCGGTTCTGGTCGGTGGCGGTATGCTGATGGCGCTCAATAGCCTCCTGACCTCTAAGGGTATTTTCGGTCCTCAGGCTGTTATTGAACTTTTCCCTGAGTGGGCTGACTTCGCGGATATTGTTAACCTGCTCTCCGCTGCTCCCTTTGCCTTCCTGCCCGTGCTGGTCGGCTTCTCCGCCACCAAGGTCTTCGGTGGTAATCCCTACCTGGGTCTGACCATGGGTGCCGCAATGGTCTCCCCGGCACTGATGAACGGCTACAGCGTCGCAGCATCCCTGGCGGGTGCTGAAGGCTCCGACCCGATGAAGTACTGGAACCTCTTCGGTCTGCAGGTTCAGCAGGCGGGCTACCAGGGTACCGTGCTGCCCATCATGCTGGTTGCCTTTATCCTGTCCCACGTTGAGAAGTTCTTCCACAAGGTTCTCAAGGGCACCATCGACTTCATCTTCACCCCGACCCTGACCATCCTCATCACCGGCTTCCTGACCTTCCTGTTAGTTGGACCCCCGATGTTCCAGCTGGGCACTTGGCTGGGTGAAGGTATCAACTGGCTCTACACTGTTGCCGGCCCGCTCGGCGGTCTGATCTTCGGTACCTTCTACGCATTCATCGTGATGACCGGTATGCACCAGGCATTCCCGCCCATCGAGATGAGCCTGTGGGCAACCGGCGGTTCCTTCATCTTCGTCGTTGCTTCCATGTCTAACGTGGCTCAGGGTGCTGCCGCAGCCGGTGTCGCACTGACCACCAAGAACAAGAAGATTAAGGGTATTGCTTCGGCAGCCGCACCCTCCGCGTTCCTGGGCATTACCGAGCCCGCAATGTTCGGTGTTAACCTGGCTCTGCGCTGGCCCTTCTACATTGCAATCGTTTCCGCGGGTATTGGTTCGATGGTTACCTCTATTTTTGGAATTAAGGCGGGTAAGCTGGGCGCTGCTGGTTACCTTGGCTTCCCCTCGATTGAAGCAACCGTCGGTGCAGGTATCCCGGGCTTCTTGGGATGCCTCGTCCTGACCACCGTCATCGCTTTCGTTGCATCCTTCATCTGGGGTAAGAAGGTTGAAGCTGGCAACACTGAGGAAGCCGAGGCTCCTGCCGCTCCTGTAGCTACCGAAGCTTTCACCGAGGCTCCTTCGGCAGCTTCTGCTGAGACCTCCGGCGAAGGCGTTGAGCTGGGCGCTCACCTGGTGGGTACTGTGGTGCCTCTCGTAGACGTCAAGGACCCCACCTTCTCCTCCGGCGCGCTGGGCGCGGGCATCGCGGTCGAGCCCACCGAGGGTAAGCTCTACGCGCCGGCTGACGGCAAGATTACCGTCGCATTCCCCACCGGTCACGCTTATGGTTTGCATACCGAGGACGGTCTGGACCTGCTGATGCACATCGGTATGGACACCGTGGAGCTGGACGGTCAGTGCTTCACCCCGAAGGTTGCTAAGGGCGACACCGTCAAGCGTGGCGACGTTATTGCTGAATTTGATATTCCCGCTATTAAGGATGCCGGCTATCTGCTGGTAACCCCCATGGTGATTACCAACTCTAAGAAGGCGGCTGCCTCGGTTGAAGATGCTCAGGTTTCGGGCGCCTCTGTGACTAATGCGGATTCGCTTCTGAAGGTTGCACTGAAGGCAAAGGCTAACGCATAGTCTGTACATTGAGTGAGTAGATAAACTCTCTGCTTTTGAACACCCTGTATCTTTCCCTTGGAATGATGCGGGGTGTTCATTTCTTTATGGAAAATTCGAATATAAGAAATGAATAAGTATTCGTATAAATTATGCATAATGGTGCAATATTTACTGACGGCGATCCATGCATACGTATGTAAAATGTCTTGATTAGGTATGATTCGTTAGCCAGGAGGACGGAATACAGCTAATATTTATGTAGACTTCAAGCTTTTGTAAAGGGTGAATATGTCCTCCGAATCCTATACCGTCCGTACCGCCGAACCTCACGAGTACTCGGAAGTAGTGGAGGTGCTCATCTCGGCCTTCGATGGCGACCCTGCCATGATGGCCATCATCGGTGGCAAAAACCGCCGAAAGGAGATGAAAAAGCTCCGCGCAATTATGACCCTGCAGGTTTACGGTAACTTCAAGGATCGCGGACGGATTGACGTCGCTCTGGATGATTCCTCGGGCAAGATCGTTGGTGTCTGCCTCTGGAATAACCCGGAGTCCCAGGAAGGGTCATTCCTTAACGAAATCAAGCAGGTTAGCGCCTACTACCGTGGGCTGGGGCCGATTACCCTGGTCCGGGCCATCATGATGGAGCTACATCTGCTCAAGTACCGCCCCTCGTACAAGCACTGGTATCTCTTCAATATTGGCGTGTTGGAGGGGCTGCGCGGCCGCGGTATTGGCACCAAACTCCTCGACTATGGCATTGCTCGTCTTGAGGGGTACCCAGCCTACCTCGAAGCATCGACCTATGACAGTGCTCGCCTCTATGAGCGCCGTGGATTCCTCTCCCTCGGACCGCTCCAAGGCGTCTTCTCGAAGGCTCATGCAGTTGGCATGGTGTACCCCGCAACCGGCCCCGCGGAGGTCGTCGCTCGCGCCGCCGCTCAGGCTTAACGTAACATTCTGGGTCTGACCCGGGTATTCAACAGCAAAGATGTGCCCCGCTGCTCCATGCACATGGAGCGGCGGGGCACGGCTTTGTAAAACGCGGAAAGGCTATCGCGGCTCGTCGGGCCTCAAGCCGTTCGGCTCTTTGGGTGAGAGATTGGGAATGGCTCGTACGGTGCTCCCCAAATACAGCGTAACGGGGAGTATATCCCCGGGAAGATACGCGGAATCCCCGGGGACCGCGCTATTTGGCATCCCGGAGGTAACCGGGGCATCCTGCCTCTCGATGAGCCCCAGTAGGCGTTGAACGGCCCGTCGAGCGATTTTCTCGATGGGCTGAATGACGGTTGCAAGTTCCGGCAGGAGTAGCCGAACGCTCTGCGTCCCGTCGTAACCAATCACCTGGAAATCTTCGGGAACGCGGATGTTGTGCGTGTGTGCCCACCCCAGGGCTAACGCGGCGTAGTTGTCGTTGGAGGCAAAGACCGCCTCCACGGGGTTGATGCTGTCAGTCCGTTCATCCAGGTAGCGATATAGCGTCTCGCGTTTATAGTCGAGGGATGAGTGAAAGCCAAGCTCTGCGAACTCAGGGGCCAGGCCCGCTTCAAGCATGGCTTCGCGGTAACCGCGTTGGCGCTCATTATGCTGGCCCAGGGTGGAGGTTACGTGCACAATTGTCTGGGCACCCGTGGCGATAAGATGCTCCGTGGCTGCGCGTGCGCCGCCGTAGTTATCGGAGCGGATATTCGGGTAGAAACCGGTCTCGAGGCGGTCTACTGTCACCAGGGGAGCCTGAGCATGAGGTACGTTCACGAGCGCGTCTGAATGGGTGCCGCTAATGATGCCGTCCACCTGGTTGGCGAAGAGCATATCGAGATAGCGTTTCTCCTGCTCAGGGTGGTCTTCACTATTGCAGAGAATGACTCTGTACCCGGCTTCGGCCAGGTGGTTCTCGAGCTGGTACACCATCTCCCCGTAGAAGGGGTTGGCTACGGTGGGGAAGATAAGACCTACCGTCTGCGAGCGTCGGCCCTGCAAGCTTCGGGCGATGGCGTTGGGGCGGTAGCCGAGTTGTTGGACGGCCTCGTGCACCTTGGTGCGGGTGGCTTCGCTCAGGTAGCCACGGTTGTTGAGCACGCGGGATACGGTAGTGGGGGAGACGCCCGCCAATGCGGCAACGTCACTGAGTCTAGGCTTCGCCACGGGGCTCCTTAATGGATGAATCAAGATATGCTAAACGATTGACATATCTCTACTAACTATACCCCCTGAAGGGTAGCCCTCCGACAACGCCGACAGCCGAATCGGCTCTCCCCTCCACCACGAAGCCCCCCAGCAACAGGTTTAGAAAACCGGAATAATGCGCGCACGGGAACCCGCCGGATGCGCACCGCCAGTCACCGTGGAGTCATCAAGCACCGCAAAGTGCGTGGCGGCGGCCAGGGAAGACAGCATGTGCGAGGCCGACTTCGGTAGCGGGTAAGCAACGCCCTCGGTCACCCGGACGGGCACCAGACGAGTCGTCACAGCCTTGCGCAGCGTGGGAACATCCTCGGCAAGAACGGCCGTATCCGCCGCAGGCAGGGGCATGGAACGCAGACCGGCCAGCAGAGGCGGCAGATAAGAATAAAGAGCCGTGTAGGCGGCCAGTGGGTTGCCCGGAAGGCCCAGCACGAAACGTTGGCGACCGGCGTTCAGCCCGGTTTCGGGTACCGGCAGGCTCGCGGCCAGGGCCGGGTGGCCCGGACGCACATCTACAGACTCAAAGATATAGGTCGCCCCCAAATCGTTGAGAGCCTTACGCACCATATCCACGCCCGAGGTGCTCGAACCACCCGTAAACACCAGGATGCGCGCGGTAGAGGTCGTCAGAAAGGTCGAGAACTCGGACTCGACATCTGCCAAACGGGCCGAAGGGCGGACCTCGCATCCGGCCGCGGCGATGGCATGCTCCACGAAACCGCCGAAAGCGTCGCGCACCTGACCCGGGTCGGGTAAGCCAAAAGTAATCACCTCATTGCCGGTGAACGCGCAACGCACCGGGATGGGTGCATAGACGGGCAACTCGTCAAAACCGTTCGTGCCCAGGAACGCGGCCATTCGGGAGGAGATGCGCTCGCCGTGGCGAGCCAGGTAATCACCATGCTGCAACTCTACGCCAGCGAAACGAATATCAGTTCCTGCAGCAGGCGGTTCGAACCCTTCGGCCATCTCCAGGTAGTGGATGCTAGCGCGGGTATCCGTGGAGGCTAGGGAATCGGTTCCCTCGTAGTTGCTGGTGTGCTCCTCGCGCACGATAGCCTCGGTGCCTTCGGGAATGAGACCGCCGGTCAGAATCGGGGTGGCCTCGCCCGGACTAATCGGCACGGTCAGGCGGTGAATATTGGCTCGAGAATCCTCCGGATAGGAAGGCTGCACCAGACGCCAGGGCGGATTGCCCGCCACAGCGTAGCCGTCCATCGCGGAGGAGCTGTAGTGCGGCACCGGCATCATAGCGTGAACGTCTTCGGACAGGTAATGGTCAATCGTCGCCAAGAGGGGAAGAGCCTCGGTCTTGGTGTCCGGGGCGGCCTGTGTGCCAGCGGCGTGCAGTAGCTCGCGCGCCTGATCCCATGAGACGGCGGGAATATAGTGGGACATGGTACCTCGTGTGTGCTGAAGCGGCCCAATGCGGCCGTGAAAGTATATGCCCGTGGTAGCGGGATGGATCTAGTAGCTAGACCACAGGGAAGTAGTGTACCCCAGCTGCTCCGCTTGCTCCCAGGTATCGACATCGGCGGTGTGCTGGGCGGAGAGCTCAACGCTGACCGGGTTGAGACGGCGCAGGAAGGAACGGACGGAGGCATCGGTGGTGCCCTCAGAGAATACCGAACGGATGCTCTTGTAACGGTAAATACCCACCAGCGGCTGGTAGATGCCCTCCGAGATCCCCCAGAAGCCCTCAGACGCGGGGGAGTCCTCTTCGGGGAGCGGAGGCTGGGTAGTTGCGTCACTGACCGCGGCGGTACGCATAAGTAGCTGTACCGCGGGAGCGATGCGCGGGGTATCAACGCCCAGAATGAGGCACCACTTCGGTGCGGTGGTGCTGGAATCCTCGCATTGGGCCGCCACACGTTCTAGGCCGGCGTGAATAGCCGCGGCCGGGCCGGAGAAAGGCGGGTCTTCTCGGGTGAGTAGAACATCGGATGGGACGGGCAGAGTATCGGGTCCGACCACAACTCGCGGCGAGGCTTGCCTCACGGCCTGCAGGGCGCAGTCAAGGAGCGTGTTCGTGCCGTCCGAGAGCGAGGCCTTGGGCATGTGCCCCAGACGGCTGGACTGTCCACCGGCCACGATAACCGCGGCGCAGGAGAACTCGGGATACTCGGGAAGAATCGGTGGGACCGCATCGGAGGGCATAGAAGAATCGCTCATTCTAACCGCCCGCGAAGGGAGGAAGGACGTCAACTCGATCGCCATCGGTCAGCGGCGCGTCGGCATCAGAACGGGTGCCATTGATCAGAAAGGAACACTGTTCCATAACCTGCGCCAGGGTCAGGCCGGAGGTGGTGGTTCCTGTCAGCTCCCGGCCCAGGTGCGCGATGAGCGAGTCTAGAGTTGGCGAGTCAATTTCATTCGGGGCTACCGACAGCTCAGCGGTGCCCGCCGCCGCGCGTGCGGCAGCAAAGAAATGAACCTGCATCATGCTCCTAATGCTATACGAGAGGGTGCGAAAAACAAGAGGAAGCCCGCGTCGGGGAGGGGCTAGCCTCCGATGGCACTCATGGAGCGGCTTGCCTTGGCAAATTCCTCAATATCGAAATCTGCGTCTTCCTTGCCGTGAGCGCGGGGCTTGAACCACATACCTTCACGCCAGCGCAGGGCCAGCTCATCGTCCGTGGCGCCGGAGCGCAAGAGCTGCATGAGGTCGGTCTCAGTGTCGGAGAAGAGGCAGGAACGAATCTTGCCGTCGGCCGTCAGGCGGGTGCGGGTGCAGGCGCCACAGAAGGACTCGGTCACCGAAGCGATGATGCCCACGCGGCCCAGGGATTCGGTGCTGTCGACGGGGAACCCGGACTCATCCAGGGCAGTACCGAGCGGGTAGACCTCCCACAGTCGAGCAGGAGAATCGCCGCGTGCTTCGCGTACTGAACCGAGCACGTAGGCGGCCGAAAGCTTCTCGCGAATCTCGGCGGCGGTGATGGTGCCCTCACGGGTCCAGCGGTTATCTGCGTCCAGAGGCATCTGCTCGATGAAGCGTAGCTGATAGCCACCCTTGAGAGCCCACTCCAGGAGCTCCGGTGCCTGCCCATCGTTGAGTCCGGGCATCAGCACGGCATTAATCTTGATGGGCCACAGGCCGGCTTCGGCAGCGCCGTCGATACCCTTGAGCACAGCCTCCAGCTTGTCGCGGCGGGTGAGTTCGGCAAAGGTTTCGCGGCAGATGGTGTCCAGCGAGACGTTGATGCGGGTTAGACCTGCCTCGGCGAGGGCGGTGGCGCGCTTGTCCAGGCCGATGCCGTTAGTCGTAATGGACAGGGGCACCTCGGGGTGCTTCTGATGGATGCGGGAGATAATGTCGACCAAATCTGCGCGAACGAGGGGTTCACCGCCTGTGAAGCGAATCTCTTCGACGCCCAGTCGAGAGACAGCGATATCTGCAAGGCGTGCAATCTCCTCGGCCGAAAGTAGGTTTTCCTTGGGGAGCCACTGCAATCCATCGGCCGGCATGCAATAAATGCAACGAAGATTACATTTATCGGTTAATGAGATGCGAAGGTCAGTTGCGATGCGTCCCCATCGGTCGAGGAGCGGACCGCTGTTCGTAATATTTGGGAGCTTCCTCCGCGACTTTAGGGAGGTCTCAGATTTTTGAGGCGTCACAAAAGCAGCACCGTTGTTATCTACAGAAGATAAGGTGCTTAACAAAGGGCCCGCAATCAGCTGAGAACGGGCGGAATCTGCCGTGTACGCCATGGAAAACCTATGTGGAAAATTAGTATATTTCGGGTAACAATATGATTATTCCACGTTCGAGGGCCCGTTACATAGTGTGTGAAGGGTAAGTTACATTCGCGATGACCCAAAGAAGCCGCGATAACGTGCCATCGTGTACGCAAGCTAGGGGCGTACACAAATTGTCACAAAAGCCTCGCGTGGAGCACCTCACCTTCATGCAACTAACACGACTAGTTCAAGGAAAAATACTTTCATGAAGCCTCCTCTCGCCGCTCTCAGCGCGCTGGCTGCTGCAACCCTGGCTCTGACCGGTTGTGGTTCTTCCCAGACCTCTTCCTCTTCGACCGCTTCGGTATCCGCAACTTCTCAGGCATCCTCTGGCAAGATTCAGGTCTTCGCCGCAGCATCCCTGAACAACGCGGGTGCTGACCTGGAGAAGGCCTACGAGGCAGCTAACCCCGGTGTCGACATCACCTTCGTCTACGAGGGCTCCGCAAAGCTCGTCACCCAGATCGAGCAGGGTGCAACCCCCGACATGCTTATCACTGCAGACACCAAGAACATGGACAAGGCTAAGAAGCTGGGCGAGTTCTCCGGCTCCGATTCCACCGTTCTGGTCACCAACAAGCTGGTTCTGGTCACCGCTGAAGGTAACCCCGGCAAGATCAACAGCCTTGATGACCTGAAGAACACCAACGGCGTTGTTGCAGTCTGCAAGGAAGACGTTCCCTGCGGCACCCTGGCACACCAGGAACTGAAGAAGCACGACATCACCCTCAAGAACGCAACCACCGAGGGTAAGGTCACCGACGTGGCCACCAAGGTGTCCACCGGTAACGCCGATGCAGGCTTCATCTACACAACCGACCTCGCAGCAGCCAAGAAGAAGGGCACAAACCTCGGTTCTGTCGAGCTGCCCGACGTTGAGCCCAACGAGTACCCCGCAGCCCTGAGCAAGACCGGTGCATCCTCTGCCGCCGCTAAGAAGTTCAACGAGTGGCTGAAGACCTCCGCTGAGGCCAAGAAGATCCTCTCCGACTACGGCTTCAACACCACCACTAAGTAGTCTGTAAACGCTCACCCACTCACTCAGCGGTGAGTGGCTTGCGCGAAAATCCGGGATGCGGCGGTACCTTATAGAAGTGTGCCGCCGCATCCCGTCACGTCTTTTACTCTTCTAACCCGCGGGATGCCCCGCTCCCATTCACCACCTCTGCAGCCCAACCTCTCACGAACCCATGTCTGTTTCTTCTCCTGCGCATCGTGCGCCGCGATCTTCGGCCCATCTTTTTGTGTCGGTTCCTCGTTCCTTTACCATTCCGGCGTTCATCGGTCTTCTAGTAATTGCCGGCCCGCTCCTGGGGCTGTTCCTTAACGTGCCGTGGAGCCAACTCGGGACTGTATTTACTCCGCAAGTGATGGGCGCTGCTAACCTTTCGCTTTCGACGGCTGCCCTCTCCACCCTGATTTGCGGCCTTCTGGGCGCTCCCATCTCTCTGCTCCTTTCCAAGGTGCTGAATCGTTCACGCCTGCACCGTTTCGGTGCGGTCCTCTACGCCATCATCTACACACCGGTGATTCTCTCCCCGGTGGTTTCTGGTCTGGGATTGCTCTTCTTCTGGGGCCGTAAAGGCCTGATTGGCTCGTATCTCTACCAGGCCGGTATTTCAATCCCCTTCACCTCGAACGCGGTGATTATTACGCAGACCTTTGTGGCTCTTCCCTTCTTTGTGGCCACCGCGGTCACTACGTTGCAAGCTATTCCTCGCGAGTACGAGGAAATCGCACTGGTCGAGGGGGCCGGCCCGGCCGAGGTGACTTTTAAGGTGCTCCTACCCCTAGCAGCGCCCGGCCTTGCCACCGCTTTCCTGCTCTCCTTTGCTCGTGCGCTGGGTGAGTACGGCGCAACCGTTACCTTCGCTGGCAACGTGCAGGGTAAAACTCAGACCATTCCCCTCGCGATTGACCTGGCCATCAACAGTAGCGACCTCCCGAGTGCCTTGGGTAGTGCCCTCATCCTTATTAGCCTCTACCTGGGAATCTTCGGCGTGCTGGGCCTGGCTCGCACACTTAAGAAACTACGCGAGCGCCTCGGCTAGCTATGTTACGGGGGGCCCTTAGGTGGAACTGTATTTACCCGCCCCCGCGTGCACCGTACACTGTTTATATCCGTATGTCGCACGATAGGAACCGCAATGATCGCTCCCGAGTTCAACGGAACTCCCAGCACCGAGGAATACCGCGCCTACCTGGCCCTTCTCCTGCGAGAGGTCTTCATCGGCACGGCGGAAACCGTTCCTCTTGATTATGCGGCAGGCCGAATCCTTGCGCAGGACGTTACCGCGCGTATGGACGTGCCCAGCTTCGACAACTCTCAGATGGATGGCTACGCGCTCACCGCGGCTGCCGTCGACCGTAAGGACCGTATCTTTACTGTCGGCCGCGAGATTCCTGCGGGTCGACCCCTGCAGCGCTCCCGCGCATCCGATGACCTGACCTACCCGATTATGACCGGCGCGCCCATCCCCAAGGGGTATGACGCGGTGATTCCCGTGGAGCAGTCGGAACGTATCGAGTACCCCGACCTTCCCGAGTCTTTCGGCCGTCCCAGCGAGAAGATTAAGCTGGCCACCGGCCGCGTGGGGCAGTTCGTGCGCCGCCGCGGCGAGGATGTTGTGACCGGCCAGGTGCTCGCCCGTGCCGGCGAGCGTGTTACCCCCGCCCTGCTGGGGGCACTCGCCTCCCAGGGCTACGCACGGTTGACTGTTGCGGCGGGACCCCGCGTGCTGGTATGCACCGGTGGTGACGAGATTCGCTCCGGTACGGCCGGTGAGGATAACGCATCCCTGGACGACCTCGCACAGGGCCAGATTTTTGATGCTAACGGTCCGATGCTCAGCGCCATGTTGCGTGAGGACGGCGCGACGGTTCGCCGCATCGCAATCGGTGACGACCCCGTTGAACTGCTACACCGCCTGGCTACCGAGTACGAATCCTTCAAACCGGACATCATTATTACGTCCGGCGGTATTAGCCACGGCAAGTACGAGGTTGTGCGTAACGCCATCGCTAAGGCGCACGAGGCGGACATCCTGGTGCCCGTCTCATGGTTCGGCCACGTGAGCCAGCAGCCCGGCGGTCCCCAGGGCGTGAACGTCCTGGACTTCAAGGGGCACCGCGTCCCCATGATTTCCTTCCCCGGCAACCCCGTGAGTACCCTCATCTCCTACGCGCTGATTCTGCGCCCCTACCTGCGCGCTGGCGGCCCCTACGGTGTACCCCACGCGGTAGCCTCCGAGCAGGCCACCCTTGATAACGCACCCCGCGGCGTGCTGGTGACCGACACTCCGCTTACTGCGCCGCCGGCTAAGCGCCAATTCCTGCGCGGAACCCTCGCCATGGTGGAAACCGAGCCGGGTACCTACCGCGTGGAGCTGTATCCGGATGTTCTCTCCGGTTCGCACCTGTTGCATCGCGCCGCCCAGGCCGACGTGCTCATTGAGCTTTCCCCGGGCGTGACGTACAGCGGGGGAGAGGCCGTACCCTACCACCGCATCCGCCTTACCGACGCTTAATAGATACCCTTTGAGATGTACCGGGGTGACCTGCCCGGTGCTTCATCGACGAATACGATACGTCGATGCGTAGATTCCAGGAGACATGATGACCTCTACCCCCGAACAGGACCTCACCCATGTGCGCGCCGACGGCTCGGCACATATGGTGGATGTGACGGAAAAGTCCGTAACCACTCGCACCGCGGTGGCTGAGGCGACCGTCCACACCCGTGCGGACGTCATCGAGAAGATTTTTGATGCCGACCTGCCCAAGGGTGACGCCCTGCCCGTAGCACGCGTTGCGGGAATCATGGGTGCTAAGCGCACTCCCGAGATTATTCCGCTCTGCCACCCGCTACCTTTGGGCAAGATTACGGTGGATTTTGAGCGTGGGCCCGATTTCGTGCGTATTGAGGCGTCCGTCAAGACTCGCGGTGTGACCGGTGTTGAGATGGAGGCGTTGACCGCGGTCTCTTCGGCTGCGCTGACCGTCTTTGACATGATTAAGGCCGTTGACAAGCACGCCGTGATTACCGATATTCGGGTTCTGGAGAAGAGCGGCGGTAAGTCCGGCGACTGGTCCGTGCGTGCAGACTCGTAGAATGAAGAAACGGGGCTGGCGTAGTGGTGCGCCGTCCCAAAGGAGGAAAGTATTCAATGAGCACCGACGATTTCACGATGCCCGAGAACCTGACCGGCCTGGTGATTGTTGCCTCGACGCGTGCGGCTCGCGGTATTTACGAGGATAAGTCCGGCCCCATCGCGGTGGAGTGGCTGCGCTCGCGTGGTTTCGAGACTCCGGACCCCGTGGTGATTGAGGACCGCGAGATTATCGATTACTTCAACAACCTGGTGGCTGAGGGGAAGAAGAACGGTAATTTGCCGACTTTTATCTTGACCAGCGGCGGCACCGGCCTGAACACCGATGACCAGACCGTGGAGGCCGTGCGCCCGCACCTGGATAAGGAAATCCCCGGTATCATGCATGCTTTCTGGATGAACGGGCTGAAGAACATCTCTTCAGCTGTTCTCTCTCGCGGTGTAGCTGGTGTGATTGACCGCACCTTCGTGATGACCTTGCCGGGCTCGCGCGGCGGTGTGAAAGATGGCGTGACCACACTGGACCCGCTGGTTGAGCACATTTGCCGCCAGATGGAGGACTACCATGACCACTAAGCCTAATGCTGATTCAGCGGCTCCTGCTGAGGCTCATCTGGATCATTCTGGTGATCAGGGGGCTGAACCCAGCGGCTCGACCGTCATCTTCACCGATATTACCGAGGCCCCACTGGAGCCTCTGTACACCGCCGCGAAGACTGAGGTGATGACCGAGGCTATGGGCGCCCTCGTGATTTTCGACGGTATTGTGCGAAACCACGATCACGGTAGCGCGGTGCGCGGGCTATCGTACAGCGCGCATCCGCAGGCCCGCGAGTACATTGCTGAGGTGGCGGCTGAGGTGGCGGCTGAACTGGACGGTGTGCGTCTGTGGGCGGTACACCGCGTTGGCCCTATTGCCATCGGTGAGTCTGCTTTGACCGTGATGGCTGCAGCCGCTCACCGCGGCCGCGCTTTCGATGCCTGCGAGCTGGTGGCGGATCGGGTGAAGGCTCGTGTGCCCATCTGGAAGGAGCAGGAGTTGCTCGATGGAAGCATCGAGTGGGTTGGTGTGGACACCTCACCCTGCTAATCCGCAACTCTACATATTCTTATGTTTTCATATAAGCCTGCCAGAGAGGTATCCTCTGTGGCAGGCTTTCTTTTTCTCAATGTATTGCTTCGCTGAATGCCCCTCAGAAAGGATGCAGCAATGTCCCATGTCTCTTCGCGCGGCATCGAAGAACTCTCCAATGCCGAGCGTGCGTTTTACTCTCGTCAGCTGATTCTGCCCGAGATGGGGTACGAGGCTCAGCTGGCTCTCAAGGGTGCGCGCGTGGTGGTGCTGGGAGCTGGTGGCCTGGGCGCCCCCTCTCTGCTGTATCTGGCGGGTGCAGGTGTGGGGCATATCGTTGTGATTGATGACGACCGGGTGGATACTTCCAACCTGCATCGCCAGGTGATTCATACGTATGCCCGCGTGGGAAATTCTAAGGCTGAGTCGGCGGCAGAGTCACTTCGTGCTCTGAATCCTCATATTCGGGTTGATGCTGTGTGCGCGCGCCTGACTGCTGAGAACGCTGATGATTTGCTGTCTGGCGCGGATCTTGTGCTTGATGGTAGCGATAACTTTGAGTCGCGCTACCTGGTGTCGGATGCGGCGGCTCGAGCTGGTATTCCTCACGTGTGGGCCGCCATTCTTGGTTTTGACGCTCAGCTTAGTGTTTTCTGGGCTGGTCATGGTCCGGTGTACGAAGATCTTTATCCGCACGCTCCGGCGGAGGGAAGTGTGCCCTCGTGTAGTACTGCGGGGGTTGTGGGGGCCATGGCCGGTGTCGTGGGGGCTGCGATGGCTATGGAAGCGGTGAAACTTTTGACGGGGGTGGGACGCCCCCTTATAGGTGAGGTAGGCCTATATTCTGCATTAGGTGGGAAGTGGGAATATATACCCCTTGTAGCTAGTGCGCAAGCTGAGCCTAAGAAAACCCCTAAATTACCTCGGAAAACGAGCGAGAATCCCCAAAATTATGTAATAATTCGTAATATTCCAAATGATTTATCTGGCTCTTCTGCGCCTTCTTCCCCCTCTAGGGTGAGCGCTCAAGAGCTGAAATCGATGCCGGAGAGCGAAAAGATTGCCCTTTTGGATGTCCGGGAACGAGTCGAATTTGCTGCTTTTTCGATAGAGGGAGCAGTCAATCTTCCCTTGACAGAGATTATGGAATCGTCCCGAAGGGGTGATTTAAAGGCGCTAATTGGGCGTAAAATCCCTCCAAATGCGCGAGAAATCGTTATCTACTGCACCGGATATACGAGAACGGTTGAAGCAGCGCGTGAGATAGCACCTCTAGAGGACCGTCCGGTACGCATGCTTGAAGGCGGAATTTCGGCCTGGCTTACGGTCTAAGGAACCTTTTGAATTCTTAATTAGATTAGGTTTTTATTCTGTATTTTCCATGCCAAGTTTCCGTTATATTGGGCAGTATGGAACAAGCATCACAGATTAAGGGCCCGGACGGCCCCCTTACCGATCAGCTGATTAAGTTCGGTAAGTTCTTCTCCCGCTGGGACGAGACTGACGACGGCCGCGCCGTCTTCCGTGAAGGCGGCCGCGAAGGTGACGCCTTCTACCGCGACCGTTGGAGCCACGATAAGGAAGTTCGCTCTACCCACGGCGTGAACTGCACCGGCTCCTGCTCCTGGAAGGTGTATGTCAAGGACGGCATCATCACCTGGGAGGCGCAGGAAACTGACTACCCCTCGGTCGGCCCCGATCGTCCCGAGTACGAGCCCCGTGGCTGCCCCCGCGGTGCGTCCTTCTCTTGGTACACCTACTCGCCCACCCGAGTGAAGTACCCCTACATTCGCGGTCCCTTGCTGGAGATGTACCGCGAGGCAAAGGCTATCCACAGCGACCCCGTGGATGCCTTCCACTCCATCGTGTCTGACCCCGCTAAGCGTTCCCGATACGTGAATGCTCGCGGTAAGGGTGGTTTGGTGCGCTCGACTTGGGCTGAGGCTCTCGAGCTGATGGCTGCTGCCCACGTGCACACCATTAAGTACTATGGTCCCGACCGTAACACCGGCTTCACCCCGATTCCGGCAATGTCCATGGTCTCCTTCAGCGCGGGTGTTCGCTACATCCAGCTGATGGGCGGCGTGATGACCAGCTTCTACGACTGGTACGCCGACCTCCCCGTGGCCTCCCCGCAGGTCTTCGGTGACCAGACTGACGTGCCCGAGTCCGGTGACTGGTGGGACGCTGCATACCTCATCATGTGGGGTGCGAACGTTCCGCTGACCCGTACCCCGGATGCCCACTGGGTCTCCGAGGTCCGTTACCGCGGTACCAAGGTCGTCACCGTGAGCCCCGACTACGCGGACAACACCAAGTTCGCTGACGAGTGGCTGCCCGCACAGGCAGGCACCGATGCCGCACTGGCAATGGCTATGGGCCACGTCATCCTCAAGGAGAACTACGTTGACCAGCGTGTCGAGTTCTTCGAGGACTTCTCCCTGACCTACACCGACCTTCCCTTCCTGGTCACCCTGGAAACCCGCGAAGATGGCGTGAAGGTTCCTTCTAAGTTCCTGACCGCTGCTAAGCTCGCTGGCGAGGCTGAGCAGGCTAACTCCGACTTCAAGCCCGTCCTCATGGACCGCGAGACTGGTGAGGTCTTCGTGCCCAATGGCACCATGGGCCACCGTTACGCTGCTGAGGACCAGGGCAAGTGGAACCTGGATCTGCAGGGCCGTAAGCCGATTCTGTCGATTCGTGACCTGCCTCAGGGCGAGTCCGCTGCCGTCGAGATTAAGATGCCGACCTTCGATAACCCGAAGGGCCACGGCGACGTCATCACCCGTGGTGTGCCCGTTGCCTACGTTGAGGGTCACGAGGTCACCACTGTCTTCGACATCATGCTGGCACAGTACGGTGTTGGTCGTGAGGGTCTGCCCGGTACCTGGGCTAAGGACTACGACGACTGGAGCGTTCAGAACACCCCGGCATGGCAGGAGCCGATTACTTCCGTTCCCGCTGAGGCCGTTATCCGTATTGCCCGCGAGTTTGCCAAGAGCGCTCTGGACTCTGGCGGCCGTTCCATGGTGATTTTCGGTGCGGGTATCTGCCAGTGGTACCACGCTGACACCACCTACCGCGCTATCCTAGCCCTGCTGAACCTGACCGGCTGCCAGGGCCGTAACGGCGGCGGCTGGGCTCACTACGTGGGCCAGGAGAAAGCACGCCCGCTAACCGGTCTGACTAACATCGCAAACGCACTGGACTGGAGCCGTCCGCCGCGTCACATGATTGGTACCGGTTTCTGGTACATGCACACTGACCAGTTCCGTCAGGATGCATACTCCACCGACTACCTGCAGTCCCCGCTGGCTAAGGGCGAGTTGCGCAACGTTCACACCGCTGACGTTGTGGCACGCTCCACCCGCATGGGCTGGATGCCGTTCTACCCGCAGTTCCCCGAGAACTCGATGGATCTGGCTGACAAGGCAGAGCAGGCAGTGGCACGCGGCGAGGCATCCTCGAACGCAGACTACATTGCTCAGCGCCTGAACTCCGGTGACCTGGAGTTCTCCGTCGAGGACGTTGACAACCCCGTCAACTGGCCCCGTACCCTGACCCTGTGGCGTTCGAACCTCTTCGGTTCCTCTGCAAAGGGTGAGAGCTACTTCCTGAAGCACCTCGTCGGTAGCATGGACAACGTCCAGGGTGAAGACGCAGAGACCCACCCGAAGGAAGTTAAGTGGGTTGACGAGGCTCCCCAGGGCAAGCTGGACCTGCTGGTCACTTCGGACTTCCGTATGACCTCCACGACCCTGCTGTCCGATATCGTTCTGCCGACCGCTACCTGGTACGAGAAGCACGATATCTCCTCGACCGATATGCATCCGTTCCTGCACGCATTCTCCCCGGCAATTGACCCGCCGTGGGAGGCAAAGACCGACCACGAGACCTTCAAGGCACTGGCGTTCGAGTTCAGCCGCCTGGCTAAGAAGCACCTCGGCGTCCGTAAGGACATCGTTTCGGTCCCGCTGCTGCACGACACCCCCGGCCAGATTGCTCAGCCTGGCGGCCACGCACCCGACTGGAAGAACACCCCCGGTATGGTGGGTGTACCCGGCAAGAACATGCCGAACTTCGTCACCGTCGAGCGCGACTACGGTGCACTGTACGACATGTACACCACCGTTGGTCCGCTGTTCGACAAGCTCGGTGCTACCACCAAGTTCGTGACTTACGACCTGAAACACGAAGTTGCCAAGATGGCTAAGGAATTTGGTGTGATGGACTCCGGTAAGGGCGCAGGCCGTCCCGCACTGGACACCGACGTGAAGATTGCCGAATCCATCATGATGATTTCGGGTACTTCTAACGGTGAGGTAGCTATCAAGGGCTTCAAGGAGCTCGAGAAGCAGACCGGTCTGCACCTGATGGACCTGGCAGAAGGTAACGAGGAACGTCGTATCACCTTCCCCATGACCCAGGCCGCACCGCAGCCCGTGATGACCTCTCCCGAGTGGTCCGGTTCGGAGACCGGCGGTCGCCGCTACGCTCCGTTCACTGTCAACATCGAGAAGAAGAAGCCGTTCCACACCCTGACCGGCCGTATGCACTTCTTCCTCGACCATGACTGGATGCACGAGATGGGCGAGGCCCTGCCGATTTACCGTCCGCCGCTGGACATGACCGGTCTGTACAACGAGCCCGAGCTCGGCACGACCGATGGTGTTTCGGTTGCTGTTCGCTACCTGACCCCGCACAACAAGTGGGCTATCCACTCGCAGTACTTCGACAACCAGTACATGCTGAGCATGTTCCGTGGTGGTCCGGTCGCTTGGATGAGCCCCCAGGACGCCGAGAAGATTGGCGTCAAGGACGGCGAATGGGTTGAGTGCGTGAACACCAACGGTGTCTTCGTGGGTCGTGCGGTTGTCTCGCACCGTATCCCCGAGGGTATCTCCTTCGTTTACCACGCTCAGGAGCGTATGGTCAGCCCGAAGTCTGAAATCACCGGCAAGCGCGGTGGTATTCACAACTCGGTGACCCGTATTCTGCTGAAGCCCACCCACATGATTGGTGGCTACGCTCACTTGGCGTTCGCCTTCAACTATCTTGGACCGACCGGTAACCAGCGAGACATCGTCTCGTACATCCGTCGCCGTAAGTCCCAGGAGGTAACTTTCTAATGCGCGTTATGGCACAAGTTGCTATGGTGATGGCACTCGATAAGTGCATCGGCTGCCACACCTGCTCCGTGACCTGTAAGCAGGCATGGACGAACCGAGCCGGTACCGAGTACGTCTGGTTCAACAATGTGGAGACTCGCCCCGGTCAGGGTTACCCCCGCCGTTACGAGGACCAGGAAAAGTGGAAGGGCGGCTGGGTGCTGAACAAGCGCGGTCGTCTGGAGCTCAAGAGCGGTAACCGCTTCCAGAAGCTCTTCTCGATCTTCGCTTCCCCGATTCAGCCCGAGCTCAGCGACTACTACGAGCCCTGGACTTACGATTACCAGAACCTGACCACCGCGCCCCTCGGTGATGACTTCCCGGCAGCAAAGCCGGTCTCCCTCATCACTGGTGAGGACACCAAGGTCGAGTGGGGTATGAACTGGGACGACAACCTGGCTGGTGCAACCGAGTATGGTCACCTGGACCCGCTGGTTGAGAAGGTCCGCAAGAAGGCTGAGGACAAGATTAAGTTCGAGTTCGAGCAGACCTTCATGTTCTATCTGCCTCGTATTTGTGAGCACTGCCTGAACCCCTCCTGCATGGCTTCCTGCCCCTCCGGCGCTATCTACAAGCGCGCCGAGGACGGTATCGTGCTGGTGGACCAGGACCGTTGCCGTGGTTGGCGTCAGTGCATCACCGGTTGCCCCTACAAGAAGGTGTACTTCAACCACAAGACGGGTAAGGCTGAGAAGTGTACCTTCTGCTACCCCCGTATTGAGGCTGGTATCCCGACCGTGTGTGCTGAGACCTGCGTGGGTCGTATGCGCTACATCGGTGTCTTCCTGTACGACGCAGACCGTGTGACCGAGGCTGCTTCGGTTCCGGACGAGAAGGATCTCTACGAGGCTCAGCTGTCGCTGATGCTTGATCCTTACGACCCGGCCGTGATTGAGCAGGCGCGTAAGAACGACATCCCCGATGCGTGGATTACTGCGGCTCAGAAGTCTCCCGTGTACAAGCTGGCCAAGGAGTGGAAGGTGGCTCTGCCCCTGCACCCCGAGTACCGCACCATGCCGATGGTTTGGTACGTGCCGCCGCTGTCCCCGATTGTCGACCTGCTCAAGGAGCAGGGCCACGACGCTGAGAACAGCAACAACCTCTTCGGTGCTATTGAGGCTCTGCGTATTCCGGTGGAATACCTGGCTGAGCTGTTCACCGCAGGTGATACCGAGGTCGTGACGAACGTTCTGCGTCGCCTGGCTGCTATGCGTTCGTACATGCGTGACATCAACCTCGGTGGCGAAGGCAATGAGGAGATTGCCCAGGCGGTTGGCATGACCGGTCAGCAGATCTACGAAATGTACCGTCTGATGGCTATCGCAAAGTACAACGAGCGTTACGTCATTCCGAAGGCTCACATGGAGGACGCCCACAACCTCGAGGAAATGGGCTGCTCCCTGAGCGTGGATGGCGGACCCGGCATGTACGGCGATGCGTTCAACGACATGGAGGGTCGCCCGACCCCCGTGTCCACCGGTGTCTACGAGGCTAACAACAAGGTCAGCTTGTTCAGCTGGGACGGTTCTTCCCGCCCCGACGGCCTCTTCCCGAATACCACCGGAAAGAAGTAATAAGTGGCTGGATTCTTTTCCAAGCTCATGGGCAAGGCCGGTTCCGAGGCTCAGGCCTCGGAACCGGCTCAGCCGGAGAATCCGTTCGATATCGACTACGGACCCGGCGAAGACAAGGACTCGGTGATTTACCAGGTCAGCGCTATGCTCCTGGGCTATCCCGATGAGCAGATGCTGGAGGTTCTCCCCGAACTGGTCGCCATCACCGCGGCTACTGAGGACGAGTCCTTCATCGCAGCTGTTGATGCGATGCAGAAGTGGCTTACCTCCAAGGATCTGGAGGACGTGCAGTCTGAGTACGTGCAGGAATACGATCTTTCGCGCCGTCACTCCCTGCACCTGTCGTACTGGACTGATGGTGATACTCGCCGTCGCGGTGAGACCCTTCTGCGTTTCAAGCAGATGTACCGCGACTCCGGCATGCTGACCGTTTTGAACGGTGAGCTTCCGGATTACCTGCCGCTGGTGCTCGAATTCTGCGCGCTGGTTGATCGCCGTAAGGGTCGCTCGGCTCTGCAGGCGTACCGTCCTTCCCTTGAGCTTCTCCGCCTTGCAATGAAGGACGGAAGCTTACCCCACTACGGGTTGTTGCAGAGCATCTGCGCAACTCTTCCCGGCGTCTCTCCCGAGACCCAGGAAGAGGTCCAGCGGATGGCCGGCTACGGCCCGCCCGTCGAGACTGTTGGCCTGAATGGTTACGCTGATCATCAGCTGCTCCAGCAGGCGCAGGCTCGTTCTAACTAGTTTTATCCCTGAGGAGACAACACGTGTACGTACTTGCTTCTGAGAGCGCAGAACACGCTGCACACGCTGTAGCCGACCCGGGCGTCGTAGACATCCTGCTGTGGGGCGTTCTGCCCTATGTTGCACTGGTCGTTCTGATTGGCGGCACCATTTGGCGTTACCGTACCGACCAGTATGGCTGGACGACCCGTTCGTCGCAGATTTACGAAGGCAAGTGGCTTCGCATCGGTTCGCCGCTGTTCCACTACGGCCTGGCCGCCGTCTTTATGGGCCACGTTGGTGGCCTGGTGGTCCCCAAGTTCCTGACTGACCTCGTCGTTTCGGATGAGACTTACCACATTGTGGCGCTGGTTGCAGGTTCTGTAGCGGCTGTTGCCACCATCGTTGGTATGTTTATCTTGCTGGGTCGCCGTGCAACGAACTCTGAGGTTCGTGCGGCTACCACCCGCAATGACGTTTTCATGTACATCGTCCTGGTTCTGGTGATTCTTGCCGGTACCGCGGCTACCCTGATTTCGGCAGTGAACCCGTCGGGCGGTCTGCCCCCGGTCAATGGCCACGAAGTTCACTTCAACTACCGTGAAACCATTGCCGTGTGGTTCCGTTCGCTGTTCTACTTCCACCCCGAGGTGGCTCTGATGGTGAACATCCCTGTAGCTTTCAAGATTCACATCATTGTGGCTATGGTCCTGTTCATTATTTGGCCCTTCACCCGCCTGGTGCACGCACTGACCGTGCCGCTGCACTACGTCTTCCGCCCCTACACCGTGTACCGCACCCGTGGCGGTCAGCGTGTGGGTGCACGTCGAGGCTGGGACCCGATTGGTACTCTCCCGCGTGAGCGTGCCGACCGCTAATACACATATCCATATTGCAAAAGAGGAAATATGAGCACCCCTGCTGCACCGAGCTACGACCTAAAGAAGGGTCAGCTTTTTAACGTTCTGCTGGCAACGTTCATCTCGACCATCGGCTTCTGGGCCTGGACTATTGTTGGTCCGCTGGCCAAGCTGTACGCCAAGCAGATGCACCTGGACGCTGGTATGACCAGTGTTCTGGTGGCTATGCCGATCTTCATCGGCGCTATCGGCCGTATTCCCGCCGGCGGTCTGACCGACCGTTACGGTGGTCGTATTATGTTCACCATTGTTCTGGCTGTCAGCGCACCGCTGGTTCTGCTGGTGGGCGTGGCTGGTCAGATGAACTCGCTACCCATGCTGCTTGTTGTGGCGTTCTTCCTGGGTATTGCGGGTACCGTGTTCGCTATAGGTATTCCCTTCAGCTCGGCATGGTATGACGCATCGAAGAAGGGCTTCGCAACCGGCGTGTTCGGTGCAGGCATGGTGGGTACCGCGGTTTCCGCATTCGCTACCCCCCGCCTGGTGCAGGGTATCGGTTACTTCCCGACTCACATCCTGATTGCTGTGATTTGTGCAGTAACCGCCGTGATTTCTTTCGTGTTCCTGAAGGATTCCCCGGCAACCATTGGCCGTGAGGTCACCCCGCTGATGCCGAAGATTATTCGCGCATTCAAGGTGAAGACCACTTGGCAGCTCTGCTTCCTCTACGCAGTTGTGTTCGGTGCCTTCGTGGCATTCTCGAACTACCTGCCCACTTACCTGAGCAACATCTACCACTTCGACGCTAATGACGCTGGTCTGCGTGCGGCTGGCTTTACCGCTGCCGCTGTGGTGGCTCGTCCCTTCGGTGGTATTCTGGCTGATAAGTTCGGTCCGAAGATTATCTCCCTCATCTCCCTGGGCGGTGTGGTGATTCTGGCAGTTATTACCGCATTCCAGCCTAATGCTGAGCACGTGTACGGTGCTGTCTTCATCCTGATGGGTGCTCTGCTGGGCCTGGGCCACGGCTCGGTCTTCGGCTGGTTGGGTCGCGTTGCTGACCCGAAGAACGTTGGTGCGGTGTCCGGTGTGATTGCTGCTACTGGCGCGCTGGGTGGCTTCTTCCCGCCGCTGGTGATGGGTGCAACCTACAACCAGGAGCACAACAACTACTTCATCGGTCTGATGCTGCTGGCCGTGACCGCGTTCCTCGCCTTCCTGTCGGTATTCCTCGTGCCGCACGGTGGCAAGCCGGATCACGCTAAGAAGTAATCCATTGAAGATATTTAGATATTCCTCGTAAGAGGTATATCTGAGCTTGTTTTCATAGGGGCCCCGGTTCGTTCTTCCGGTAACGGAGAATGAACCGGGGCCTTGCTCTACCCGGTAGCTTCTACCCGGTATCTGGGGAGGGAGAATCTTATGGGGGTGCCAGGGGGAGAGGGAGGAAAAGACTTATCGTGTCCGGGTATGTCGAATCATGATAATGATGAGAAAAATACGCGGAGATGTGGGACACTTAAAGCGTTCGACTCGTCGCAATAGCGCGACGTGCCCCCTCTACGGTTTGCGCCGACCAATAGGAGAACCCTATGTCCTTTATTGATCGTCATCTCGGCCCCCGTTCCGCAGACGCAGAGCAGATGCTCGAAACCTTGGGATATTCTTCCCTGGACGCGCTGATGGACGCAGTTGTCCCCTCGCAGATTCGCCTTGACGGTGAGCTTCAGCTTCCCGCTCCGCTGTCGGAGCATGAGGCCCTTTCGAAGATTGCTGGCTACGCTGCCAAGAATAAGGTCCTGGCCCAGATGATTGGTGCCGGTTACTACGATGCTGTGACTCCCGCTGTCCTGCGTCGCAATATTCTGGAGAACCCTGGCTTTTACACCTCTTACACTCCTTACCAGGCTGAGATTTCTCAGGGTCGTCTGGAGGCTCTGCTGAACTTCCAGAACACTGTGATGGAGCTGACCGGTCTGGAGATTGCTAACTCTTCGCTGCTGGATGAGGCTTCTGCTGTCGCTGAGGCGGCTGTTATGATGCACCGTGCAAACCGCAAGGTGAAGAACGGTTTCTTCGCAATTGACTCTCGTTGCCTGCCTCAGGTTATTTCGGTGACTCGTGGCCGTGCGGAGATGCTGGGCATTCCCTTTGTTATCACCGATTTCTCCGAGGGCCTGCCTGAGGGCGATTTGTACGGCATTATCCTGGCTTACCCTGCACAGGACGGTGAAATCCGTGATATTGAACCGATCATCAAGGCCGCTAAGGAGCGCAACGCCCTGGTGACGGTGGATGCTGATTTGCTGGCTTTGACCCTGTTGAAGTCTCCCGGCGAGTTGGGTGCAGATATTGCTGTTGGTAACACCCAGCGCTTTGGCTTGCCTTTCTTCTTCGGTGGTCCGCACGCCGGTTACATGGCCGTTCACAAGGGTATGGAGCGTACCATGCCGGGTCGTCTGGTGGGTGTCTCGAAGGACCCGACCGGTAAGCCCGCTTACCGCCTGGCCCTGCAGACTCGCGAGCAGCACATTCGCCGTGAGAAGGCTACCTCTAATATTTGTACCGCTCAGGCGTTGCTGGCTATTGTTGCGGGTGCTTACGCGATGTACCACGGTCCCGAAGGTCTGCGCGCTATCGCGAACCGCCTGCACACGAACGTTGCACGCGTGGCAACCGCTCTGGAGGCAGCAGGCTACAGCATTGCTCATGACACCTTCTTCGACACCATCGTGGTGGAAGCTCCCGGCCGTGCTGATGAGCTGGTCGCGAAGGCTCTGGAAGCTGGCGTGAACATCCGTCGCTTTGATGAGGACCGTGTAGGTATTTCTGTGGGTGAATCTCATGGTGAGGAGCTGCTGAAGTCCCTGGTCTCTGCTCTGGGCGGCACCCTCGGCGAGGCAGATCCGAAGTACGACCTGCCCTCCGACCTGCTGCGTACCGACGACTACATGCAGCACCCGGTTTTCCACAAGTACCGTTCCGAGACCGAGATGATGCGCTACCTGCGTCACCTGGCAGACAAGGACCTGGCCCTGGATCGCGCCATGATTCCGCTGGGCTCGTGCACCATGAAGCTGAACGCCGCAGCCGAGATGGAACCCATCTCCTGGCCCGGATTCGCTAACATCCACCCGCTGGTTCCCGAGGACCAGGCCGAGGGCTGGCACGACCTGATCAAGGACCTGTCGGATTGGTTGCTCGCTGTCACTGGTTACGACCAGATTTCGTTGCAGCCGAACTCGGGTGCTACCGGTGAGTATGCCGGCCTGCGCGCTATCCGCTCCTTCCACGAGTCCAACGGTGACCACGAACGCGATACCATTCTGATTCCGCTGTCTGCTCACGGCACCAATGCGGCGTCTGCTGCCCTGGCTGGCCTGAAGGTTGCCGGTGTTGCCACCGCAGAGGACGGCTCCATCGACGTCGATGATCTGAAGGTCAAGATCGAGAAGTATGGCCCCAAGGTCGCCGGCATCATGATTACCTACCCCTCCACCCACGGTGTGTTTGAGGAACAGGTTGTGGAGGTCTGCCAGCTGGTTCACGAGGCGGGCGGCCAGGTGTACCTGGACGGCGCAAACATGAACCCGCAGATGGGCTTCTCGCAGCCCGGTAAGTTCGGCGGCGACGTTTCGCACCTGAACCTGCACAAGACCTTCTCTATCCCGCACGGTGGTGGTGGCCCCGGTGTTGGCCCTCTGGCTGTGGGTGAGCACCTGGCAAAGTTCCTGCCCGGCGATGCTTACCGCGCTGACTCTGAGGGTAAGCTACCGAACGATGCGGCTCTGCCGATTGCCCAGTCCTTCTACGGATCGGCGGGCGTCCTGCCCATCAGCTGGATGTACATCGCAATGTCCGGCGCTCCGGGTCTGAAGGATTCGGCTCAGTACTCCGTGCTGAACGCAAACTACATTGCGAAGAAGCTCAATGATAAGTACCCCGTGCTGTACACCGGCCCCGGCGGCCTGGTCGCTCACGAGTGCATCCTGGACCTGCGTCACCTGACCGATAAGTCTCACGTGACCGCTGAGGACGTCTGCAAGCGTCTGATGGACTACGGCTTCCACGCACCGACTCTGGCATTCCCGGTTCCGGGCACCCTGATGGTGGAGCCGACTGAGTCCGAGTCGAAGGAAGAGCTTGACCGCTTTATCGAGGCGATGGAGACCATCTACGACGAGATTATCGAGGTTGCCGAGGGCAAGGTAGCCGTTGAGGATTCCGTCCTGCGCAATGCACCGCACACCGTTGACGTGGTCAGCGCAGACGAGTGGGATCGTGCGTACACTCGCACCCAGGCTGCCTTCCCGGTTCCGAGCCTGCGCGTTAATAAGTACTTCACTCCGGTGGGTCGTATTGACGGTGCCGGTGGTGACCGTAACTTCGTGTGCGAATGCCCTCCGATGGAGGCTTTCGACCTGGAAGCATAAGGAGCGTTTGACGCTCTAGGGGTGGCCACCCGGCTCACCCCGCCCCGTCCGTCTCCTTTGAGAGATGGGCGGGATTGGCTCCCTCTCTGGTCTCCTGCTGGAGAGGGGGCTTGAAACACAATGATTGCAATGACAGCACAAAGCTGTGCGTGAGGAGAATCTAATGTCCCCCAAGAAGACCTCCCTGTACCCGGTTCACGAGAAGCTGGGCGCATCCTTCACCGATTTCGGCGGCTGGGATATGCCCCTGAAGTACTCGAACGACGTTGCCGAGCACGAAGCCGTTCGTACCCGCGCCGGTATTTTTGACCTCTCTCACATGGGCGAGTTCCGTGTGACCGGTCCGGATGCCGCAGCATTCCTTGACTACGCTCTGGTCTCTAACATGTCCGTCCTGAAGGTCGGCAAGGCTAAATACTCCATCCTGGTCAATGACAAGGGCGGTGTTATCGACGATCTAATCACCTACCGTCTGGGCGACGATGAGTTCATGGTTGTTCCTAACGCGGCCAACATCGACACTGATTACGCTGCCATGAGCGAGCGCATGGGCGACTTCAACGTTGAGTTCGTCAATGAGTCGGATCAGACCTCTTTGATTGCTGTTCAGGGCCCTCGCGCGGAGGAAATTCTGCTGGCAGCCGGTGCCTCTGACGAGGGTGCCGTGCGCGAGCTGAAGTACTACGCTTCGGTACCGCTGACCATCGCTGGTGTCGATGTGCTTCTGGCTCGCACCGGTTACACCGGTGAGGACGGCTTCGAGCTGTTCGTGCCGAACGAGCACGCTGTTGAGCTGTGGGACAAGCTGGTTGCCGCCGGTGAGCCCTTCGGTCTGACTCCCGCGGGTCTGGCATCCCGCGATTCCCTGCGTCTCGAGGCAGGTATGCCCCTGTACGGCCATGAGCTTGGCCTGGACATCACCCCCTTCGAGTCCGGCCTGGGTCGTCTGGTTGAGATTGCGCTGGAGAAGAAGGCCGCCGATTTCGTGGGCCGTCAGGCTCTGTCCGAGCTGGCAAAGTCCGAGTCTAAGCGTATCCTGGTGGGTCTGAAGGCTCAGGCGAAGCGTCCTGCTCGTGCCGGCTCCAAGCTGGTGGACTCCGAGGGCAATGAGATTGGTGAGGTTACCTCCGGTATTCCTTCCCCGACTCTGGGCTTCCCGATTGCTATGGCTCTGGTGAACCGCGAGTTCTCGGAGCTTGGCTCCACCGTCGACGTGGACATTCGCGGTAAGCGTGCACCCTTCGACGTTGTGGCTCTGCCCTTCTACAAGCGCGAAAAGTAACGAAATATACTGCGTGAGGTAACCTCCGCGAGGTGAATGGCGCCGTGTTTCCGAGAGGACACGGCGCCTTTCGCGTGTCGGGGCGGCAACTGAGACGAAGCAGCCGGGGGAGAGAGGAGGAACCGAGGCGTACCCTCACCTTAGTTTCTGCATCCTCGGAAGTGCGTTAGGATTAGAGCGGTTAGTCAAGGAGGACTGTCCGTTATCACTACCTCATATGAATTAGGTGGAATACCGAGCCGGATAGTTTTCGGTAACCGGTATTCCGCGCGACTGCGCCCCGCAGGACGCAATGACTTCGAAAGACAGAACGTGGCGATTAATCAGAGCACCCCCAGCAGCGCCCAGAAAAAGGCGGAGGCCCTTCCCTACGACATCAGTGTTTTTGAGCTGTTCAGTATTGGTGTTGGTCCCTCCAGCTCCCACACCGTGGGTCCCATGCGTGCGTCGAATCGTTTCGTGGCTGAGCTGATTGATGAAGGTCTGCTGGACCGCGTGACCGGCGTGCATATCGATTTGTACGGTTCGTTGGCGGCAACCGGTGCCGGTCACGGTACGATGAGCGCCGCGTTGAAGGGGCTGTGCGGCTTCGTTCCCGAGACGATTGATATCGCCGCTGCGGAAGCGATGATTGAGCGCAATAGCGTTGACGGTACCCTGCCTCTGGCCGGATATCCTTCCTCCTCGTACGGAGTGAATGCTCCCGGCGGCGAGGAGAGCAAGGTGTACGGCCCGGTGGTGCACTACCGTGAGATTGACATGACTTTGCGCCCCCTGACTGTTCTTCCGCGCCATACGAACGGCATGAAGATTGCCGCGTTTGCGGGGGAGGAGCTACTGCTGGAGCGTACCTACTACTCGATTGGTGGTGGCTTTATCGTTGAGGGAGACGAGGAAGCTACCGGCGGTGCCTCGCTCACGAACCCGCCCTACCCCTTTGGGTCGGGTGCCGAGCTCGTCGAGATGGCGAACGAGGCTGGCCTGTCGATTGCACAGCTGAAGATGGCGAATGAGTGTTCGCTACGCACGGAGCAGGAGGTGCGCGCGGGCATCCTGCATATCTATCGCGTCATGAAGGAGTGCATCGGCTCCTCTCTGGCTCGTGTGGGGTATCTGCCCGGTCCGCTGAAGGTGCGTTGCCGTGCGGGTGCGTGGCACCGTGACCTGATGGTGGAGGATCCCGGCAAGTCTCCGGAGTTTGCGATTGACTGGGTGAACCTGATTGCTCTGGCTGTGAACGAGGAGAACGCCTTTGGCGGTCGCGTGGTGACGGCCCCGACGAACGGTGCATCCGGCATTATTCCGGCGGTACTGCACTACGCGATGAACTACACCCCGGGTATCCGCCATTGCGGCCAGGCCGCCCGTGAGCAGGCGATCGTGGACTTCTTCCTGGCTTCGGCCGCCGTGGGTGTGCTGTACAAGAAGCGCGCCTCGATTTCTGGCGCCGAGGTTGGTTGTCAGGGCGAGGTGGGTAGCGCCAGCTCGATGGCTGCTGCCGGCTTGGCTCAGGTGCTGGGCGGAACCCCCGAACAGGTGGAGAATGCGGCCGAGATTGCGATGGAGCACAACCTGGGTCTGACGTGTGACCCGGTGGGTGGTTTGGTGCAGATTCCGTGTATCGAACGTAATGCGATGGCCGCGTCGAACGCCGTGACTGCAGCGCGCATGGCTCTGCGCGGAGATGGTATGCACCGTGTGTCGCTGGATCAGGTGATTGAGACGATGCGCCAGACCGGTCTGGATATGTCGCACCGTTACAAGGAAACTTCGATGGGCGGCCTGGCCGTTAACGTGGTGGAGTGCTAGGTTCCTTGCGGTAGTGGGCGGGTTCTCAGGAGGATGAGTCCTTGAGAACCGGCCGGCGACCATCCGTGTATGGTTCTTCTTCAGGGTGGAAAATACATTTCTGTGTCAGGTTTGCACTCGCTCTTTGGGTGTGGTAGACAAAATAGATTTCTTCCTGTATCGTTAGTATTTACGCTTTCCCTAACCTTTGTGCCTTCATATAGCGGTGGGCACGGGCTGAAGGTGACGTTTTCCGTCCGACATCTGTAGCTTCGAGCACCGTTTATGCGGGGGCCGAGGTCGTCATGTCGCCGGTAAAGTCGCCGGGAGGCTGATTGCTAACAGACATGTCTGTGGAAGGATCCCCATTTTGGTCGCTTCGAGCACCTCTAACCATGACGCCGCTAACGGCGCAGAGAACGTCTCGCGCCGAATTTCATTCGCGAAGATTAACGAACCGCTGAAGGTTCCCAACCTGCTTGCTATCCAGACCGATAGCTTCGACCGCCTCGTAGGTAACGAGCGTTGGCTGGAGCGTCTGGAGTCCGCGCAGGCTGCTGGTGACACCTCTGTTCCCGCAAAGTCCGGTCTGGCTGAGATCTTTGAAGAGATTTCCCCGATTCGCGACTTCCAGGAGACCATGCAGCTCTCCTTCTCCGAGCCCGAGTTCGCCGACCCCAAGTACTCCGTCGAGGAGTGCAAGGACCGCGACGCAACCTACTCGGCACCGCTGTATATCAAGGCTGAATTCATGAACCTCGCTACCGGCGAGGTTAAGCAGCAGACCCTGTTCATGGGCGACTTCCCCCTGATGACCGAGGCCGGTACCTTCGTGATTAACGGTACCGAGCGCGTGGTTGTCTCCCAGCTGGTGCGTTCCCCCGGCGCCTACTTCGAGAAGGCTCCGGACCGCACCTCCGATAAGGACATCTACTCGGCCCGCGTGATTCCCTCCCGCGGTGCATGGTTCGAGCTTGAGATTGACAAGCGCGACCAGGTGGGCGTTCGTCTGGACCGCAAGCGTAAGCAGTCCGTGACCGTTCTGCTCAAGGCCCTGGGCTGGACCGAGTCCAAGATTCTGGCTGAGTTCGGTCAGTACGACTCCATCCGCGCAACCCTCGAGAAGGACTCCGTCAAGGACCGCGATGAGGCTCTGCTGGACATCTACCGTAAGCTGCGCCCGGGTGAGCCCCCGACGGTTGAGGCTGCCCAGGCTCTGCTGGACAACATGTACTTCACCCCGCGCCGCTACGACCTGGCCAAGGTCGGCCGTTACAAGCTGAACCGTAAGCTTGGCGTGGACGTTCCCCTGGATTCCCCCGAGGCCTCCGTGCTCAGCCAGGACGATATCGCCCAGATGATCCGTTACCTCTGCGCTCTGCACGCTGGCGAGACCAGCATCCCGGGCGTACGCGACGGCAAGGAAATCTCCCTGAAGGTCGACATCGACGATATCGACCACTTCGGTAACCGCCGTATCCGCACCGTGGGCGAGCTGATTGAGAACCAGATCCGTACCGGTCTGTCCCGTATGGAGCGTGTGGTCCGCGAGCGCATGACCACCCAGGACGTTGAGGCTATCACCCCGCAGTCCCTGGTGAACATCCGCCCCGTCGTGGCAGCTATCAAGGAGTTCTTCGGTACCTCTCAGCTGTCGCAGTTCATGGACCAGAACAACCCGCTGGCGGGTCTGACCCACAAGCGTCGTCTGTCCGCACTGGGTCCGGGCGGTCTGTCCCGTGACCGCGCAGGCATGGAAGTGCGAGACGTGCACCCCTCGCACTACGGCCGCATGTGCCCCATCGAAACCCCTGAAGGCCCGAACATTGGTCTGATTGGTTCGCTGGCAACCTACGGTCGCATCAACTCCTTCGGTTTCATCGAGACCCCCTACCGCGTGGTGACCGATGGTCGCGTGACCGATGAGGTCCGCTACCTGACCGCTGACGACGAGAAGTCTGTTGTTATCGCGCAGGCAAACGCGCCTCTGAACCCGGACCGCACCTTCGCTGAGAACGAGGTTCTCTGCCGTGCAGGCGATGGTTCTGGCGAAGCTGTTCTGGTTGCTCCCGGTGCCGTTCAGTTCATGGACGTCTCCCCGCGTCAGATGGTGTCTGTTGCTACCGCTCTGATTCCTTACCTGGAGCACGACGACGCTAACCGAGCACTGATGGGTGCTAACATGCAGCGTCAGGCTGTGCCCCTGCTGGAGTCTGAGGCTCCCGTGGTTGGTACCGGTATGGAGAAGTACGCAGCACTGGACTCCGGTGACTCCGTGCTCGCGAAGAAGCCCGGTGTGGTTTCCTCCGTGGACGCTAAGACCGTTATCGTCCGTAACGACGACGGCTCTGTCTCCACCTACCCGATCATGAAGTTCTCCCGCTCGAACCCGGGTAACTGCTACAACCAGCGCGTTGTGGTGAAGGAAGGCCAGCGCGTCGAATATCGTGACGTTATCGCTGACGGCCCCTCCACCGACGGTGGTGAGCTGGCACTGGGTAAGAACCTGCTCGTGGCATACATGCCGTGGGAAGGCCTGAACTACGAGGATGCGATTATCCTCTCCCAGCGCATGGTTTCTGAGGACGTGCTGACCTCGATCCACATCGAGGAACACGAGATTGACGCCCGCGACACCAAGCTGGGCCCCGAGGAGATTACCCGCGACATCCCGAACGTGTCCGAGGACGTTCTCTCGGCTCTGGACGAGCGCGGCATCATCCACATCGGTGCTGAGGTTGAGGCTGGCGACATCCTCGTCGGTAAGGTCACCCCCAAGGGCGAGACTGAGCTGACCCCCGAAGAGCGCCTGCTGCGCGCCATCTTCGGTGAGAAGTCCCGCGAGGTTCGCGACACCTCTCTGAAGGTTCCTCACGGCGAGTCCGGTACCGTCATCGGTATCCGCATCTTCGACCGCGAGAACAACGACGAGGACGATCTGCCCCCGGGCGTGAACCAGCTGGTCCGAGTGTACGTGGCTCAGAAGCGTAAGATTACCGACGGCGACAAGCTCGCAGGCCGCCACGGTAACAAGGGTGTTATTTCCAAGATTCTGCCGATTGAGGATATGCCCTTCCTGGAAGACGGTACCCCCGTGGATGTCATCCTGAACCCCCTGGGCGTGCCCGGTCGTATGAACATTGGTCAGGTTCTGGAAGTCCACACCGGTTGGTTGGCTAAGCAGGGTTGGAAGATTGAGGGCGAGCCCGAGTGGCTCAAGCACATGCCGAACTTCCCGAAGGAATCCGGCCCGACTCGCCTGGCAACCCCGGTGTTCGACGGCGCCCACGAGGACGAACTGTTCGACCTCATGGACCACTCGAACCCGAACCGCGACGGCGATCGTCTGATTAACCGCTCCGGTAAGGCACGTCTGATTGACGGCCGTTCCGGTGAGCCGTTCCCGGATCCGATTTCGGTGGGTTACCAGTACATCCTGAAGCTGCACCACCTGGTGGACGATAAGATTCACGCTCGTTCCACCGGTCCTTACTCGATGATTACCCAGCAGCCTCTGGGCGGTAAGGCTCAGTTTGGTGGTCAGCGCTTCGGTGAGATGGAAGTGTGGGCGCTGGAAGCATACGGCGCCGCATACACCCTGCAGGAAATCCTGACCGTCAAGTCCGATGACGTGGCGGGCCGTGTGAAGGTCTACGAGGCTATCGTGAAGGGCGAGAACATCCCTGAGCCGGGTATCCCCGAATCCTTCAAGGTTCTGATTAAGGAAATGCAGTCCCTGTGCCTGAACGTTGAGGTGCTCTCCACCGACGGCAAGATTATTGAGATGAGCGACTCGGAGGAAGAAGGCTTCCGGGCAGCAGAAGATATGGGCGTGAGCCTGACCCACGACGAGCCCAGCTCGGTCGACGAGGCATAAGCACCGCCTCCTTCTAGGGTGGGGAACCTCGCATGTGCTCGCGTGCGTTGTGAGGTTCCCGCCCGCTAACCCAAGTCTTCAGAAACTTACAGAAAGAGATTAGGACCGATATGTCCAACGAATCTTCGCTTGGTTTGATGCGAATTGGCCTTGCCACCGCCGACGACATCCGTCGTTGGTCCTTCGGTGAGGTTAAGAAGCCCGAGACCATCAACTACCGTACCCTGAAGCCCGAGAAGGACGGTCTCTTCGACGAGCGTATCTTCGGCCCCACTAAGGACTGGGAGTGCTACTGCGGTAAGTACAAGCGCGTGCGCTTCAAGGGTATTGTGTGTGAGCGCTGTGGCGTTGAGGTGACCCGTTCCAAGGTTCGTCGCGAGCGCATGGGCCACATTGAGCTGGCCGCTCCTGTGACCCACATTTGGTACTTCAAGGGTGTTCCCTCCCGTCTGGGCTACCTGCTGGATTTGGCTCCGAAGGACCTGGAGAAGGTCATCTACTTCGCTGCGTACATGATTACCAGCGTTGACGAGGAGGCTCGTCACGAGGACCTGCCCATGCTGCAGGCAGCTCACGACCGTGAGAAGCAGGAGCTTGAGGCCGCTCTGAACGCTGATGTGAACGCTATTAGCCGCGAGGTTGAGGCTGAGCTGGCTCGTATTGAGGCAGAGGGCGGTAAGGCTGCTGAGAAGCGTAAGCTGCGCGATAACGCTGAGCGTCAGCTTGCTTCTGTCCGTAAGCGCTACGAGCGCGAGGCAGCTCACCTGGAGAGCGTGTGGGAGCGTTTCAAGTCCTTGAAGGTTGCTGACCTCGAGGGTAATGAGGCTCTGTACCGTTCCATGGTGGATAAGTACGGCATGTACTTTGAGGGCGCCATGGGTGCCGAGGCTATCAAGAAGCGTCTGGAGTCTTTCGACCTGGAAGCTGAGGCTGAGGCTCTTAAGGAGATTATTCAGACCGGTAAGGGTCAGAAGAAGACCCGTGCTTTGAAGCGTCTGAAGGTTGTTAACGCCTTCCTGACCACCAACAACTCCCCGCTGGGTATGGTTCTGGACGTTGTTCCGGTCATCCCGCCGGAGCTGCGCCCGATGGTTCAGCTGGATGGTGGCCGCTTTGCGACCTCCGACCTGAACGACCTGTACCGTCGCGTGATTAACCGTAACAACCGTCTGAAGCGTCTGCTGGAGCTGGGTGCTCCCGAGATCATCGTGAACAACGAGAAGCGTATGCTACAGGAAGCTGTGGACTCGCTCTTCGATAACGGCCGTCGTGGCCGTCCGGTGACCGGTCCCGGTAACCGTCCCCTGAAGTCCCTGTCGGATATGCTCAAGGGTAAGCAGGGTCGTTTCCGTCAGAACCTGCTGGGTAAGCGTGTGGACTACTCCGGTCGTTCCGTGATTGTGGTTGGTCCGCAACTGCAGATGCACCAGTGTGGTCTGCCTAAGCAGATGGCGCTCGAGCTCTTCAAGCCTTTCGTCATGAAGCGTCTGGTGGAGCTGAGCCACGCTCAGAACATTAAGAGCGCTAAGCGTATGGTCGAGCGTTTCCGTCCGCAGGTTTGGGATGTTCTGGAAGAGGTTATCGCCGAGCACCCCGTGCTGCTGAACCGTGCACCTACCCTGCACCGTCTCGGTATTCAGGCGTTTGAGCCGAAGCTGGTTGAGGGTAAGGCTATTCAGCTACACCCGCTGGTCTGCTCTGCGTTCAACGCTGACTTCGATGGTGACCAGATGGCAGTTCACCTGCCGCTGTCTCCCGAGGCTCAGGCTGAGGCTCGCATCCTCATGCTGTCCTCGAACAACATCCTGAAGCCGTCGGATGGCCGTCCCGTGGCCGTTCCTTCGCAGGATATGATTATCGGTCTGTACCACCTGACTACTCCTCGCGATGGCCAGAAGAACGAGGGTCACGCTTTCTCCTCGGTTTCTGAGGCCCTGATGGCGATGGATCGCCACGAGATTGAGCTGTACACCAAGGTGAAGATTCTGATGGACGGCGATCAGTTTGTTGCTCCTGAGGGTTGGGAAGCTCCTGAGGGTTACAAGCCCGGCGACCCCGTACTGCTGGACTGCACCGTTGGCCAGATTCTGTTCAACCAGGCTCTGCCGAAGGACTACCCCTGGTTCACCGGTGTGGCAGATAAGAAGGGCCTGGGTAGCCTGATTAACGACCTGGCTGAGCGTTACCCGATGGACGTTGTGGCGCGTGCTCTGGATAACCTGAAGAACGCAGGTTTCTACTGGGCATCCCGTTCGGGTGTGACGGTGGCTGTCTCCGATATTGCTACTCCCTCTGAGAAGCCGGCGATTATGGAGCGCTATGAGAAGCAGGCTGCCGCAATTCAGGATGACTTCGAGATCGGTACTATTGACGATGAAGAGCGTCGTCAGGAGCTGATTAAGGTTTGGACCGAAGCTACCGACGTGGTGGCAGAGGCTATGCGTGAGAACCTGAGCTCTCACGGTGGTCTGAACACTATTTACCGTATGGTGACCTCTGGTGCACGTGGTAACTGGATGCAGGTCCGTCAGATTGCGGGTATCCGTGGTCTGGTGTCGAACCCGAAGGGCGAGATTATGCCCCGCCCGATTAAGTCTTCCTACCGTGAGGGCCTGTCGGTTCTGGAGTACTTCATCGCAACCCACGGTGCACGTAAGGGCCTGGCTGATACCGCACTGCGTACCGCTAACTCGGGTTATCTGACCCGTCGTCTGGTGGACGTGTCGCAGGACGTTATCGTTCGCGAGCACGACTGTGGCACTCGCCGCGGCCTGATGCTCCCGTTGGTTGACGCCGACGGTAACCTGCACCCGGACGTTGAGACTTCGATTCACGGTCGTACCCTCGCGGTGGACGTGAAGGACGAGGCCGGTAACATTCTGGCTGAAGCCGGTGCTGATGTTTCCGATGAGCTCATCGAGAAGCTGTTCAAGGCTGGTGTGAAGGAAGTACGCGTTCGCTCGGTTCTGACCTGTGAGTCTGCTATCGGTGTGTGTGCTCTGTGCTACGGCCGTTCGATGGCTTCGAACGTTCTGGTTGATATCGGTGAGGCTGTTGGTATCATTGCGGCTCAGTCGATTGGTGAGCCCGGTACCCAGCTGACCATGCGTACCTTCCACACCGGTGGTGTGGCGTCGGCAGACGATATTACTCAGGGTCTGCCCCGTATTCAGGAGCTGTTCGAGGCTCGTACCCCCAAGGGCGTCGCTCCGATTTCTGAGGTGTCCGGTCGCGTGACCATTGAGGATACCGAGAAGTCCTACAAGATTGTGGTGACTCCGGACGACGGTTCTGAGCCCCAGTCCTACACCGTTCTGCGCCGTGCAGCTTCCAAGTTGCAGAATGGCGATTACGTCCACGTTGGCGATCAGCTGGCTACCGGTTCTGTTGACCCGAAGGAGGTCCTGCGAATCCGCGGTCCTCGTGAGGCTCAGAAGCATCTGGTGAGCGAGGTCCAGGGCGTGTACAAGTCACAGGGTGTGGAAATCCACGACAAGCACGTCGAGGTAATCGTCCGCCAGATGCTGCGTCGCGTGACCGTGATTGAGTCCGGTGACACCGACCTTCTGCCGGGTGAGCTGGTTGATAACATCGTCTTCCAGACCGCAAACCGTAAGGCTCTGCTCGAGGGCAAGAAGCCTGCTGCTGGTCGTCCCGAGATGATGGGTATTACCAAGGCTTCGCTGGCTACCGAGTCCTGGCTGTCGGCGGCCTCCTTCCAGGAGACCACCCGCGTCCTGACTCAGGCAGCTATGGAGGCGAAGACCGACCCGTTGCTGGGCCTGAAGGAGAACGTGATTATCGGTAAGCTGGTTCCTGCCGGTACCGGTTTGGCGCGTTACAACGATATTGAGGTTGAGCCGAGCGCTCAGGCTACCGCTGAGCGTTTGCAGTCTCTGGACACCTTCGGCGGCGGTTACCCGAGTGCTTTCCAGATTGATAGCGAGGTGTACTCCTACGGCAATAACGGTGGTTTCCGCGCTGTTTCGCTGGATGAGTACGGTCGTGGCTTGGAGCTCTAAGCTTCCTGCTGCTTGCTAGGTCTGAAGCCTAAGCATCCGTAAAAGCGCGGATACTCGAGATTTCTCTCGGGTATCCGCGCTTTTGTATACCCCACGTGTAGGTGGTTGGGGAGAGGGAGGTAATTCATTTTCTTGATTCACGATGGAATGGTTATGGTTGTGGTAACGGTGAAAATCTTTATGAATCTTGTATTTAGATTTGTTATGAGTGTGTCTTGAGACCTTTTTATTCAAAATATTTTGGGAATTCTGTTGGAAAAAGAATCTGCCCGGAGAGAAAAATTCTTTTGGTTGTAAGTTTTGAGGGATATGGTAGGAGGCTTGGTTTGCTGAGTTTACTGGAGTAAGCGTCTATATATAGACAGCCTATTCGTTTTTGTTGATTATCTTAAAAGAATAAACATTCTTTAAAATTTGGGTGTTTGGGCAATTGGAAAACGCTCTGACTTGGATTTACTCTTGAAGGCATGCAAATCACTCCAGTCACTTCCGGATCGGGGAGAAACAGCTTCACCCTGCATACTTCCGGCATTGCTCCATGTCCCTCATTTCAACAGGTGTTCGGATTCAATCCGGCGCCAAAGACCAAGAACTCTATAATTTCACGACTTGTAACGCCTAAACGGTCACTGGCACGTGTTGGTGCGGCCTGCCTCATTGCCGCCTCCACAATCTTGCCCTCGGGGCAGATGGCCATGGCCGCACCTGTGGCCCAGGCATCTCAATCCACGCCCTACCTGGTGGGTGCCGGTGCAGCTGATATCACCGGTGAGCCTGGTGAGGTAGGTTTCATGGGTTACGGTGACTCTTCGCAGAAGGGGAGCGGCGTGCATACTCGTCAGTATGCTCGTGCTTTTATTGCTGTGGATCGGGCTTCCGGCAAGCGTAACCTCATTGTCGTTCTGGATGCTTTGACGAGTTGGCAGTCTCTGCGTGATGAGCTGGTTAAGCGTATTCGTGCCGAGTTCGGATCCGAGTACTCGGAGTCGAACATTATGATTACTGCGACTCACACCCATGCCACCCCGGGTGGTATCACGCATCAGAGCCTGTACAACATCACGACCCTAGGATTCCATCAGGACACCTTTAACGCCCAGGTGGAGGGCACTCTGAAGGCTGTGCGTCAGGCAACGAAGGACCTGGCCCCCGGTAACTTGACGGTCTCTACTTCGAAGCTCACGGGTGTGGGCGTTAACCGTTCTCGCGAGGCTTTTAACCGCGATTCGCAGGAGTTGCGGTCTAAGCTTCCGAACGGTACCGATCCGACCAATATGACCTTGCGTCTGGAGCGTAATGGTAAGACCCGCGCGGTGCTGAACTGGTACGCTTTGCATCCGACCTCGTTGACGTCGAAGAATACTCTGATTTCCAGCGATAACAAGGGGTATGCCGAGTACCTGTTGGAGAATCAGGATCACGGTGTCGACCGTAACGTTCCCGGTAGCGGTGACGGTTTCATTGCTGCTTTTGCAAACGCCAACGCCGGTGATGTTACCCCGAATACTTGGCTTAAGCCAGGTCAGGGACCTACCAAGGATGACCACCAGAACCTGAAGATTCAAGGGCAGAAGCAGGCGGATGCCGTCCGTACCCAGCTCAAGAACGCAGGTAACTCGGTGGGTACCGGTTTGGATTCGCGTATCTCCTACTTCAATTTCTCCGGCATGAATGTTGATGCTAAGTACACTGGAACCGGCCGGGCTGAGCGTACCTGCCAGGGCTTCCTGGGTACTCCGTTTGGTGCAGGATCTACCGAGGATGGTGGTGGTGGCTGGGATGTATATAAGGAAGGCTCGAGCCGTCCTTCCATCTTGGGCACTCTGGTTTTCACTCCGAGCGCTGCGCAGGCGCGGTGCCAGCAGCCGAAGGGTATTCTCTTCGCTGCTAAGAATGGAACGATTATTCAGGAGAAGTTCCCCGTTCAGATTATGCGCTTCGGTGACTACTACCTACTGGGCATACCGGGTGAGTTTACCGGTGCGGTGGGTGTGCAGTATCGTCAGGATGCTGCAAAGCTCTTTGGCGTGCCTGAGTCGCATATTATCTTGCAGGGCTACACCAATGCTTATGACCACTATGTGACGACCCCTGAGGAATATGACTCGCAGCAGTATGAGGGCGGCGCTACCCTTTTTGGTCGCTATACCTCCAGTGCGTTCCGCCAGACGATTAATGTAGTTGGAACTTCGCTGAAGAATGGTTCTTCTCTGGGGATTGGTGATCGTCCGAATGATCGCCGTCCGGTCTCCAGTCTGCAGGGCAAGGTCGTCTACGATTCCCCCATGTTTGGTACGCGTTATGGCCAGGTGACCCAGCAACCTCAGGATGCTATAGCTGGCCGCGAGGAGGTCTCGGCTCGTTTTGTGGGTGCTCACCCGAATAACAATATCCATCACGATGGTAGCTACTTCGTGATTGAGCGTCGCGTGGGTAACACGTGGAAGTACTACACGGGCGATAACAACCCCGATACCTTCTTTGAGTGGAAGCGTATGGGTATTTCTGCTTCTCAGGTAACGGTTCGCTGGAAGGTACCTGCGAATACCCCAAAGGGTCAGTACCGTATCCGTTATTTCGGTACTGCGAAGAAGATTTCGGGTGTGAAGTCTAACTTTGAAGGCCAGACTCGCCAGTTCCAGGTTGTCTAAGCGCTGACTGCTTTGGGATTGGGTAGTATTTACACCTTGTGCTGTATGTAAGAAGTCGCCAAGAATCTGAATTTATGGTTCTTGGCGACTTCTTGCATACCGGGGTAGCTGGGGGAGCTGGTATAGGTGTAAGAATTGCAAACATGTAATTTAAGTGGTGTAAATCAATAGGAGTTGCCTTCAATATCGGCTTAAAAGCGGAAAATCTGCGCAGTCTCGCTAGATTAAGCTGGGTTTAACCTGTATAGTCTTATGCGAAGTACTTGAGCTCGGTGTACTGGATCCACCCTCGGTGGGTTCCCTCGGGACTTTCCGAGGATACGGGCAAACGAATCAATGGCAGTATGGATACCGTCCTTTGGCGTTGCTTTTTGCTGACGCCTAAATGCCATTTTTACGTGTGCCCAAAAACTTTTTCGTCTTCGGATGAAAAGGAGACAGAACTCGCCGAGAGTTGAGGAACCTATAGAAACCAACCGGAGTGCCTAGCGCACCCGAGCGTTTCTGATAACCGAGAGCACCCATCCATCGTGATGGGGGCCAGTAAGTTTATACGGGCTTCTCTAACGAGAAACCTGATCAAGCAACGGAGAAAACGTGCCTACTATTCAGCAGCTGGTCCGTAAGGGCCGGACTCCCAAGGTCGTTAAGACCAAGGCGCCCGCACTGAAGGGCAACCCCATGAAGCGTGGCGTGTGCACCCGTGTGTACACCACCACCCCGAAGAAGCCGAACTCGGCACTGCGTAAGGTCGCTCGTGTCAAGCTCAACGGCGGCGTCGAGGTTACCGCATACATTCCCGGTGAGGGTCACAACCTGCAGGAGCACTCGATTGTGCTCGTTCGCGGTGGTCGTGTGAAGGACCTCCCCGGTGTTCGTTACAAGATCGTTCGTGGCGCTCTGGATACCCAGGGTGTTAAGGGTCGCGGCCAGGCTCGCTCCCGCTACGGCGCTAAGAAGGAGAAGAAGTAATGCCTCGTAAGGGTCCCGCTCCCAAGCGTCCCCTCGTAAACGATCCTGTTTACGGTTCTGCTCTGGTCACTCAGCTGATCAACAAGGTTCTGCTGGACGGTAAGAAGTCCGTTGCAGAGCGCATTGTCTACGGTGCCCTCGAGGGTGTCGAGAAGAAGACCGGTTCCGATCCGGTTGCAACTCTGAAGAAGGCTATGGACAACATCAAGCCTTCGCTCGAGGTCCGTTCCCGCCGCGTTGGCGGTGCAACCTACCAGGTTCCGGTTGAGGTTCGCCCCGGCCGTTCCACCGCTCTGGCTCTCCGCTGGCTCGTTGGCTTCTCCAAGCAGCGCCGCGAGAAGACTATGACTGAGCGTCTGATGAACGAGATCCTGGATGCATCTAACGGTCTCGGTGCCGCTGTGAAGCGTCGCGAAGACACCCACAAGATGGCCGAGTCCAACAAGGCCTTCGCACACTACCGCTGGTAATTCTCCGTTTAGAGCCTGCCGAGTCGAATCGAGTCGGCAGGCTTTCGGAGTATCTCATTTAGGGAGAATAACGTGGCACTTGACGTGTTCACCGACCTTAACAAGGTCCGCAACATCGGTATTATGGCGCATATTGACGCCGGTAAGACCACCACTACCGAACGCATCCTGTTCTACACCGGTATTAACCACAAGATCGGTGAGACCCACGATGGCGCATCGACCATGGACTGGATGGCTCAGGAGCAGGAGCGAGGTATTACCATTACCTCCGCAGCAACCACCTGCTTCTGGAAGGGTAACCAGATCAACATTATCGACACCCCCGGTCACGTCGACTTCACCGTTGAGGTTGAGCGCTCCCTGCGCGTCCTTGACGGCGCAGTTGCTGTGTTCGACGGCAAGGAAGGTGTTGAGCCTCAGTCTGAGACCGTGTGGCGTCAGGCTGACAAGTACGACGTCCCCCGTATCTGCTTCGTCAACAAGATGGACAAGATGGGTGCGGACTTCTACTTCACCGTTCAGACCATCATCGACCGCCTGGGTGCTCGCCCGCTGGTTGTCCAGCTTCCCATTGGTGCTGAGAGCGACTTCCTCGGCGTTGTGGACCTGCTCGAGATGAAGGCATACGTCTGGCCTGGCGACGCCAAGGGTGACGTGAGCATGGGTGCTTCTTACGAGGTTCAGGAGATTCCTGCTGACCTGGTCGAGAAGGCTGAGCAGTACCGTGCTGAGCTGGTTGAGGCTGTTGCCGAGTCCAGCGAAGAGCTCATGGAGAAGTACCTTGAAGAGGGCGAGCTGACCATCTCCGAGATTAAGGCTGGTATTCGCCAGCTCGTGATCGCAGGCGAGGCATTCCCCGTTCTCTGTGGTTCTGCATTCAAGAACCGCGGTGTTCAGCCCATGCTGGACGCTGTGATTGAGTACCTGCCCTCCCCGCTGGACGTTCCGGACGTCGTTGGCTCCAACCCCTCCAACGAGGAAGAGAAGCTGACCCGTAAGGCATCCGCTGACGAGCCTTTCGCAGCATTGGCCTTCAAGGTTGCGGCTCACCCGTTCTACGGTCAGCTGACCTACACCCGCGTGTACTCCGGTGTTGCAGCTCAGGGCCAGCAGGTTCTGAACTCCACCAAGGGTAAGAAGGAGCGTATCGGTAAGCTCTTCCAGATGCACTCCAACAAGGAGAACCCTGTTGAGGAGATCACCGCAGGTCACATTTACGCAGCAATCGGTCTGAAGGACACCACCACCGGTGACACCCTGTGCGACCCTGCACACCCGATTGTTCTCGAGTCGATGACCTTCCCCGACCCCGTGATCTTCGTGGCTATTGAGCCCAAGACCAAGGGTGACCAGGAGAAGATGTCCACCGCTATCCAGAAGCTCTCCGCTGAGGACCCCACCTTCACCGTTTCGCTGAACGAAGAAACCGGTCAGACCGAAATCGGTGGTATGGGTGAGTTGCACCTGGACATTATCGTTGACCGTATGAAGCGTGAGTTCAAGGTTGAGGCTAACGTTGGTAAGCCTCAGGTTGCATACCGCGAGACCATTAAGAAGGCAGTCGAGAAGGTCGACTACACCCACAAGAAGCAGACTGGTGGTTCCGGTCAGTTCGCAAAGGTGCAGGTTTCCTTCGAGCCCCTGCCCCTGGACGGCGAGGTTCTGTACGAGTTCGAGGACAAGGTCACCGGTGGCCGTGTGCCTCGCGAGTACATCCCCTCGGTGGATGCTGGTATCCAGGACGCCATGAAGTTCGGTGTCCTCGCTGGCTACCCGATGGTGGGTGTGAAGGCAACCCTGCTCGACGGTGCTTACCACGACGTCGACTCCTCCGAAATGGCGTTCAAGATCGCCGGTTCGATGGTCTTCAAGGAAGGCGCTAAGCGCGCTAACCCGGTCCTGCTCGAGCCGCTGATGGACGTTGAGGTTCGTACCCCCGAGGAGTACATGGGCGACGTGATCGGCGACCTGAACTCCCGCCGTGGCCAGGTTCGTTCCATGGAGGACGCTTCCGGCGTGAAGATCATTAAGGCTCTTGTACCGCTGACCGAGATGTTCGGTTACATTGGCGACCTGCGTGGTAAGACCCAGGGTCGTGCAGTGTTCTCGATGGCATTCGACAGCTACGGCGAGGTTCCCAAGAACGTCGCTGACGAGATCATTCAGAAGAGCCGCGGCGAGTAATTTTCGCAACTCACCCGTGGGCCACGGGGTAAAAACCCGTGGCCCACACCAAAATTTTTCCATTAAATCCATCATTGAGAGCATGAACAGTTTCATCTCTGCGGTGTAATCCGCTATTGTAGACGCTAGACCGTTTTATAACGGGATGCGCCGGAGCGAAGATCCGCGTGCATGTTTTCAATCGTTCTAGGAGGAACACTCTTGGCTAAGGCTAAGTTCGAGCGCTCCAAGCCTCACGTTAACGTCGGTACCATTGGTCACGTTGACCACGGTAAGACCACCCTGACCGCAGCAATCTCCAAGGTTCTGGCTGACAAGTACCCGGACCTGAACGAGAAGCGCGACTTCGGTATGATCGACTCCGCTCCCGAGGAGCGCCAGCGCGGTATTACCATTAACATTGCTCACATCGAGTACCAGACCGAGAAGCGCCACTACGCACACGTTGACGCTCCCGGCCACGCTGACTACGTCAAGAACATGATTACCGGTGCGGCTCAGATGGACGGCGCAATCCTCGTGGTTGCTGCTACCGACGGCCCCATGGCACAGACCCGCGAGCACGTTCTGCTCGCTCGCCAGGTTGGCGTCCCCACCCTGCTGGTTGCACTGAACAAGGCAGACATGGTTGACGACGAAGAGCTCCTCGACCTCGTCGAGATGGAGGTCCGTGACCTCCTCTCCTCGCAGGAGTTCGACGGCGACAACGCTCCCGTTATCCGTGTTTCCGCTCTGAAGGCTCTCGAAGGCGATCCCGAGTGGGTTGCTAAGATCGAGGAGCTCATGGACGCAGTCGACACCTACATTCCGGACCCCGTGCGTGAGAAGGACAAGCCCTTCCTCATGCCCATCGAGGACGTCTTCACCATTACCGGTCGTGGTACTGTGGTGACCGGCCGTGCAGAGCGCGGTACCCTGAAGGTGAACTCCGAGGTCGAGATTGTCGGTATCCGCCCGATTCAGAAGACCACCGTTACCGGTATCGAAATGTTCCACAAGCAGCTGGACGAGGCATGGGCAGGCGAGAACTGTGGTCTGCTGTTGCGTGGTCTGAAGCGTGACGACGTTGAGCGTGGTCAGGTTGTCGTGGAGCCGGGCTCCATCACCCCCCACACCGAGTTCGAGGCAAACGTCTACATCCTCTCCAAGGATGAGGGTGGCCGTCACAACCCCTTCTACTCCAACTACCGTCCTCAGTTCTACTTCCGTACCACTGACGTGACCGGCGTTATCACCCTCCCCGAGGGTACCGAGATGGTTATGCCCGGTGACAACACCGAGATGACCGTTGACCTGATTCAGCCCATCGCAATGGAAGAGGGCCTCGGCTTCGCTATCCGTGAGGGTGGCCGTACCGTTGGTTCGGGTCGAGTTACCAAGATCATCAAGTAATTGCCGTAAGTTTTACGACAATTCGCTGGTGACCTGTCGGAGGGTTTTCTCCTCCACCAGGTAGCGATACTTAAGGACCTCCGCAGTTTTGCGGGGGTCCTTTTGTTATGCCCAAAACCAGCTTCGTAGTAGCTCTGTCGTAGCATTAGATGAAATTGCAGTCGGTCAAGAAGCACGATTGGGACTAGCAGTCCCTCGATGCTGCCTGAGCACTTAGAGAAATCGCGCAGAAAAATACCGGGGGAGGAAAAGCTAGAAGGTGCATAACCAGGCTGGGGCAAATCACGGATATATGCGGGCTTAGGAAGCGAATCTACGCTGGGACTGCAGACCCTACCGGTTTAGTCCCTTCAAGAACGAGAGGCATGGGAAGAGGGGGGCGAAAAAAGCAGTCCTCAGCCGTATGAAGCTGAGGACCGCTGGAAGGTCAGGCCGCCCCGGAAAGTACGGCTTACCGTGTACTTCTCAGGGTGTTAGTCAGGCGACGTCTCTACGCCGAGCGCCCGTTCCCTTCAGGAGCGGGGTAACCGTCACCGGGAGGTGGGGTCTGCGCCGATGGCATGGACTGGTTATTCACCGATCGCGGTACCTGTCCACTGGGAGACTGCCCAACGTGTCCCTCAGTCAGGGGAAAAGTAGTAGCCTGAGAAACCGGAGCCTGTTCCACTGGAGCCGGCGGGATGCCGCTGTCATCCTGACGGCCACCTTGACGGGCCAGGAGCCTCCAGATGACACCGGCGATAAGAATCACCGAGATGATGAGCAGGAAGAGCGGGTTGAGGCCGTTGAGCGAAATGGCAAGATCCACCGTCACCAGTACTGCCGATACATATGCCCACGCCTTGGGGAGTACAAGACCGGCTAGGAGAGTCAGCCCGATACCCAGTACGAGGAGGATAACGTCGGGGCCCCCAGTTGGAATTCTCCAAAGCACCAGTGTCAGGAGTGCCTGAAGACCCAGAGCACAGTACAGGAGCGTAGACGATACCTGTTCATTGGCGGGACGACGCGCCGCCAGGTTTTTGAAAACGCCCACCGCAGCGATAGCGAGAACAATCAGGAGGGCAATCTCCAGCACTAGGACGACGCGAGGTGCATCAGAATAATGCAGCATCAGACGGGAGATGGAGAGGCAGAAGGCCGTCGTTGCGATAGTGGGTACCTGCTGTACTCGGCATACGGAAATCAGGCCCAGCGTGCTTAGGCCCCATAGGAGGGCGTTGAGTTCCGGATGAGTCGGGCTCAGCAGACCCATTAGCGTGGCAAAGTAGAGTACGACCAGTGCGGGAACCATCAGCAGATAGTTGCTCGGACCAAAAATACCCTGAGCCAGGGAGAGCCGAGATGCAAACTGCGGAGAGGGTGAAGGCAGGGGCCCGTGCATCGGAAGAACAACGTTCCTAGAGCCCGCCTGGACAACTATGGAAGGACGTACGTTAGAGTGTAGGGCGAAAATCTCTCGGGGGAGGAGAATCTTCAACATCCACAGAATAACGACAGCCAGAAGTGCGGAGTAGCCGAAGAACACAGCGCGGTCCGAGGGCGCCGGGACCCCGGAGACATTCCAGAGAGCAGTAATGCAGAATGTGCATACGTTTAGAGAAGCACCAAGTTGCAGGTACGGAACCTTCAAGGTAACGCCAACACCCCAAACAGCAATTAGCAGAGCCGGAGCGCCGACAGAGAGAAGAGGATCCTCAAGATACAGCAAACCGCCGGTGAAAGCGCTGTAGCAGGCTGCCACCGTAAAGACTCCAGTTGCGATGTATAGCTCGGCAATACGGTGAGAGCGGGCATAAAGGAGAATGCTGTAGAGGGTTTGCGCAGCCATTAGAGCAACAAAGAAGAAATGGACAACTGTCGTCTTCACATCGTTGTTCATAGACAGAAGCAGTAGCGACCAGCAGATAGGCAGACGGGAAATAGTCAGGATTTCGGTGCGGATTGCCGAATGAGGAAGCACCGTAAGACCGAGCACCGCGTATAGCACCGTAACCAAGGTCGGGAGAACAGCGACCCACAGCATATACCCAGCAATATCCAAGGCACCCGTTATGACAGTGGCAAGGGCACCGCGGTAGTACAGGGTTCCAGCCAAGCCAATCAAAAGAAGCCCGTAGAGGCCAATACGAGTCAGAACCAACAGGGTGTAGCGCATATCGGTTCGGTCCGAAATGCCGAAGATACGTCCCAAGAGCAGAATAGCCAAAAGACTGAGCAGAAGAAGCGCTACGGAGAACATACCGAAGTAGGCCCAGAAGTGCTGGGCAATCATCTTGACGGTAATATCTACGAACATCGAGGCAAGCAACGATAGAGAACCCAGGAACAGGTAAGCCAGTCCCTCAGGGGTCCTCCGTAGACTCGGGACTCCCCGACTCTCGGCGGAGGGAAGAGCGAAGATGAGTAGACCCGCAAGCGCAAATACAAGTGCGAAGACCAGACGCATCTCAATGGGCTGCATGTTCGGGAAGAGAGTCGTCGCAAGCAGGAAGAAACCTAGCGCATATCCTAGGGTACTCATCATGGATCCTGCGAAGCGTAGTTTGATGTCGCTGCGGCTCAAAATGTAGATGATGGTAGATGCGCCAAAGAAGAGGTAGAAATCGCCCTGGGTGTTCCCATTCGCGATATTGATCAAGAGGGCGATGCAGGGGAGAAGTGCCGAGAGGGCCAGTAACGCCATCGGCCGAAGAGCCTTACGGTAGGTCAGGCAGCTGATCAGATAGAAGATACCGATACCCCAGGAAGCGGGGAAGATCGTGTGGGGGGTCTGCACGTACGGTAGAAGCTCGGCCCAGCCGCTTTCTACATAGGGGGAAGCTATGGCGAGGGCGGCTACAAACGCACAAGAAAGGAGGATGAGACCGAAGCCTGCGTCGTAGGTAGGAAGCCACTCGAACTTCTCGCGAGGCAACTGAGCAGCAGAAGAGCTCCAAGGAATCTTGGATACCGTAGCCTCTTGATGCTGGGTGGGGAGTTGCGCATTAGCCATAGTGCGCACGCGGGGGACGAAGACGTACACAGAAACGATGTTGGTGACGAGTACGGTAATCGCAAAAATCGAGGGATTCCAGACAATTTGGTTCAACCCATCAGCAAATGCCAGGACAGCAATAAGCGGGTAGATTCGTGCCTGAACAAAGTAGTCAATCTTCCCCTCCATGCACAGGAAGAGGATAGCGTGGACAGACATCACCGTGAAGGCGATACCCATGTCCAGAGAGGACATCTTATAGGTAAAGAAGAAAATGGACGCCGCGGTGACCGGAACAAAAATTCGTGATGAATCAACGAGACCTTCGCGGATACCCCGTGGAGCGGCTTCGGGAACAAAGTGAAGTACGAGTCCCAAGACAATCGCTACGACCGTGAGGACAATGAAGTACCAAACGAAGGGGAGCTCAACCACCCTCGTGGCGGCTAACGAATCTGAAATAAAGAAAGAAATTAGGAGATAGCCCATGACGCGGTTACGCATCAGGGTACATGCTCCAATAATTGCGGCGGTACCGACTAGAGAAGTGGTAAGCCAGATAAAACGGCCCTGATCCCAGATACCGAGGATATATGTGGCAATACCCGTGAGGGGGATGAAAGCCAAGCCAGTCGCGGTAAAGGAATAGGAAGCGATGCGCAGACGCTTCACGAAGCGGTAGGTCAGCAGGCCCGCGCTGTAAAAGACAACGGCCCCCAAGGCCAATGCGAGGACACGAATTAGCGCCGTCTCGTCGGTTGAGGAAGTAACCGAGGTGATGAAAAGAGCTGCTGCTCCAATGAGCAGAAGCGAACCGATATACAGAACAATATTGAGGAAGAGATCCTCGCTCATCCGCTGAGGATGCGATGTCTGCTGAGAGTATATTTTTCCTCGGGCGACCTGCAACGATGCAGGGGAGGGAGGAAATGGTGCCTGCCCGTTATAGGGTTGGTTGATGGGGGAGTGCGTGTGAGTGGGTGCCCGGTGAGGTTGTGTCGGCTGAGACATGATTTCTCCTTAGGCTAAGTGGTATTTCTACCATACGAGTACTACTGGGTCTGAAAGTTATATTTCGAGGTATAAACTGCATGGAAAATACTGAAAATAGGTTTAGAGGTCCCTGTGAAGGATAGATGAACGATGGGGGCTGATGGCCGGTAGGGACCATCAGATCTTTTAAGTGTTCTTAACCACTTAATGATTGCTGGTATTGCGAGAACCCCTGAATATTTGAGAGAATTGACGACGTTGTCAAAGTGTCTATCTGTATCAGATAGGCCCACGTATGACCCGGTCCGAAGGATGACGGGACGAGTTTGTCTAGAATATAGGCGACACGCCCGAGTTCGGGGGTCGGTACTCAGGCGGGGTGAGGAACCCGGCAAGGCCGGATTCAGTCCGTTCTGAGTGGCGCACGTGATGAATATATCGCGTTCCTTAAGCGCTATAACAAAGGAGCAAAAGCTCCGATACAGGGAATACATCAAGAAAGAGAGTCCGACAGATGGCGGGACAGAAAATCCGCATCCGTCTGAAGTCCTATGACCACGAGGTCATCGATTCTTCGGCACGGAAAATCGTCGAAACGGTCAAGGGCGCAGGCGCAACTGTAGTTGGCCCCGTGCCGCTGCCGACCGAGAAGAACGTCTACTGTGTTATTCGTTCTCCCCACAAGTACAAGGACAGCCGCGAGCACTTCGAGATGCGTACGCACAAGCGTCTGATCGACGTTGTTGATCCGACCCCCAAGGCTGTTGATGCCCTCATGCGTCTCGACCTGCCGGCAGACGTAAACATCGAGATCAAGCTGTAGAGGATCGCATCTAATGACTAACAAATTCGAGCGCCAGGTGAAGGGCCTGCTGGGCACCAAGCTCGGCATGACCCAGGTCTGGGACGAGGACGGCAAGTTTGTGCCCGTCACCGTCGTCAAGGCTGATTCTAACGTTGTTACCCAGATCCGTAACCAGGAGACTGACGGCTACGAGGCTGTTCAGATTGGTTTCGGTGCAATCGACTCTCGCAAGGTCACCAAGCCCCTGGCTGGTCACTTCGAGAAGGCCGGTGTTACCCCCCGACGCCACATCGTCGAACTGCGTACCGCAGATGCTTCTGAGTATTCCCTCGGTCAGGAACTGACCGTTGAGCTCTTCGAAGCAGGCCAGAAGGTCGACGTCGTTGGCAAGACCAAGGGTAAGGGCTTCGCAGGTGTTATGAAGCGTCACGGCTTCAAGGGTGTTGGCGCATCTCACGGTCAGCACAAGAACCACCGTAAGCCCGGTTCCATCGGTGGCGCATCCTACCCCGCACGCGTGTTCAAGGGTATGCGCATGGCTGGCCGTATGGGCGCAGCACGTCACACTACCTTGAACCTGACTATCCAGGGTGTGGACGCAGAGAACAATGTCCTGCTGATCAAGGGCGCAATCCCCGGTCCCAAGGGCGGCGTTGTTCTGGTTCGTACCGCTGTGAAGGGAGCCTAATACATCATGGCTGTTAAGACCCTTAAGGTAGACCTGCCCGCAGAGATTTTCGACGCGCAGGCATCCGTGCCCCTGCTGCACCAGGTTGTCGTTGCACAGCTCGCAGCAGCACGTCAGGGCACCCACAAGGCCAAGAACCGCGGCGAGGTTTCCGGTGCAGGCCGTAAGCCCTTCAAGCAGAAGGGTACCGGTAACGCACGTCAGGGCTCCATCCGTGCACCGCACATGACCGGCGGTGGCGTTGTTCACGGTCCGACTCCGCGTAACTACGCACAGCGCACCCCCAAGAAGATGATTGCCGCTGCACTGCGCGGTGCTCTCTCTGACCGCGCTCGTCACGACCGCGTCCACGTTGTCGAGAACTTCATCTCTGGTGAGACCCCCTCGACTAAGGCTGCAAAGGCTGCATTCGCAGCTATCACCGAGCGCAAGAACATCCTTCTTGTGATTGCTCGTGCAGAGGACGTTGTGGCTCTGTCCGCACGTAACCTGGAGAACGTCCACGTTCTGTACGCAGATCAGCTCAACACCTACGATGTGCTGGTTTCTGACGACGTGGTCTTCACCAAGGCAGCATTCGACGCATTCGTTGCTGCAGCTCAGAAGAAGGAGGGCGCTAAGTAATGAGCGTTTCCACCAAGTCTGTATACGACGTGATCATCGCTCCCGTCGTTTCCGAGAAGAGCTACGGTCAGCTCGACGAAGGTAAGTACACCTTCGAGGTCGCTACCGATTCCAACAAGCTGGAAATCAAGCAGGCCATCGAGAAGATCTTTGACGTCAAGGTTGCTTCCGTCAACACCATCAACCGTCAGGGCAAGCGTAAGCGCACCCGTTTCGGTTGGGGCGCTCGCAAGAACACCAAGCGTGCGATTGTGACCCTCAAGGAAGGCACCATCGACATCTTCGGCGGTCCGCAGGCATAAGCCCCGCGGAGACCACTTTAACGAAGGAAGAAATATCTAAATGGGTATTCGTAAGTACAAGCCGACGACCCCGGGTCGCCGCGGTTCGAGCGTTGCTGATTTCGCAGAGATCACCCGCTCCACCCCGGAAAAGTCCCTGCTTCGTCCGCTTCACAAGACCGGCGGCCGTAACAACACTGGCCGCATCACCACCCGTCACAAGGGTGGCGGCCACAAGCGCCAGTACCGTCTGATCGACTTCCGTCGTCACGACAAGGACGGCGTTGACGCACGCGTTGCACACATCGAGTACGATCCTAACCGTACCGCTCGCATCGCACTGTTGCACTACGTCGATGGTTCCAAGCGTTACATCATCGCTCCGAACAAGCTCGCACAGGGCGACATCGTCGAGTCCGGTCCCGCAGCCGACATCAAGCCCGGCAACAACCTGCCCCTGCGCAACATCCCGGTTGGTACCGTGATTCACTGCGTCGAGCTCCGTCCTGGTGGCGGCGCGAAGCTGGCTCGCTCCGCAGGTGCTTCTGTACAGCTGGTTGCTAAGGAAGGTAAGTACGGTCAGCTCCGTCTGCCCTCCGGCGAAATCCGCAACGTGGATGTTCGTTGCCGCGCAACCGTTGGTGAGGTCGGCAACGCCGAGCAGTCCAACATCAACTGGGGTAAGGCTGGCCGTAACCGCTGGAAGGGCATCCGCCCGACCGTCCGTGGTGTGGTCATGAACCCGGTTGACCACCCGCACGGTGGTGGTGAAGGTAAGACCTCCGGTGGTCGTCACCCGGTTAACCCCAATGGTAAGCCCGAGGGTCGTACCCGTCGTCCCAACAAGGAAAGCGACAAGCTCATCGTTCGTCGCCGTCGTACTGGCAAGAAGCGCTAAGGAGCCTGAAACATGCCTCGTAGTTTGAAGAAGGGCCCTTTCGTTGATCAGCACCTCTACCTGAAGGTTGCAGCTCAGAACGAGAAGGGCACCAAGAACGTAATTAAGACTTGGTCGCGTCGCTCGATGATTATCCCCGACATGCTCGGTCACACCATCGCAGTGTACGACGGTCGCAAGCACGTGCCGGTGTTCATCACCGAGTCGATGGTTGGTCACAAGCTCGGCGAGTTTGCTCCGACCCGCACTTTCCGCAGCCATGTGAAGGACGACCGTAAGGGCAAGCGTCGCTAATCGGTTCACACCGATAAGCTAACGTTTCCCTTTCGGCAATAGACGAAAGAGAGATAGGCAATGGAAGCCAAGGTATCAGCGCGTTTCGTTCGCGTTACGCCTATGAAGGCCCGCCGTGTCGTCAACCTGATCCGTGGTAAGCAGGCGGAAGAGGCTCTGGCGATTCTGAAGTTTGCCCCCCAGGCAGCTTCGGAACCGGTATACAAGATCGTTGCTTCGGCAGTAGCTAACGCTCGTCAGAAGGCAACCCAGCAGGGTCTGCCCTTCCGCGAGGAAGAGCTGTTCATTAGCGAAGCATTCGTGAACGAAGGCCCGACCATGAAGCGCATTCAGCCCCGCGCTCAGGGTCGTGCATACCGAATCAACAAGCGCACCAGCCACATCACCGTGGTAGTTGCTACCCCGGAGAAGGAGGAGGACCGCTAAATGGGTCAGAAAATTCACCCGAACGGTTTCCGACTGGGCATCACCACGGACCACGTCTCCAAGTGGTTCGCTGATTCCAACAAGCCCGGCGAGCGTTACGCAGACTTCGTCCGTGAGGACGTGAAGATTCGCGAGCTGCTGGCAAAGAACCTGGATCGCGCAGGCGTTGCAAAGGTCGAGATTGAGCGTACCCGTGACCGTGTACGTGTGGACATCCACACCGCTCGTCCCGGTATCGTGATTGGCCGTCGTGGCGCAGAAGCAGACCGCATCCGCGGCGAGCTCGAGAAGCTCACCGGCAAGCAGATTCAGCTGAACATCCTCGAGGTTGCTAACCCCGACCTCTCCGCTCAGCTGGTTGCACAGAGCATCGCAGAGCAGCTCGCATCGCGTGTTGCATTCCGCCGTGCAATGAAGAAGGCAATCCAGTCCGCACAGCGTGCAGGCGCAAAGGGTATTCGTATCCAGTGCTCCGGCCGTCTGGGTGGTGCTGAAATGTCCCGTTCCGAGTTCTACCGCGAAGGCCGTGTGCCCCTGCACACCCTGCGTGCAAACATCGACTACGGCTTCTTCGAGGCCAAGACCACCTTCGGCCGTATCGGTGTGAAGGTCTGGATCTACAAGGGCGACCTGACCGACAAGGAGCTGGCAGCTCAGCAGGCAGCAAACAACCGCCGTGGCAACCGCCGCGATGGTGACCGCCGCCGCCAGGGCAACCGTGGTCCTCGTCGCGAGCGCCGCAACGAGAACGCTTCGGCAAAGGTCGAGGCCAAGACTGCAGAGAACGGTGAGGCATAAATGCTTATTCCCCGTCGAGTAAAGTACCGTAAGCAGCACCACCCCAAGCGTAGTGGTCTCGCAAAGGGCGGCACCGAGGTTAGCTTCGGTGAGTGGGGCATCCAGGCCCTGACCCCCGCATACGTGACCAACCGCCAGATTGAGGCTGCACGTATTGCAATGACCCGTTACATCAAGCGTGGCGGTAAGGTCTGGATTAACATTTACCCGGACCGCCCCCTGACCAAGAAGCCCGCTGAAACCCGTATGGGTTCCGGTAAGGGCTCGCCCGAGTGGTGGGTCGCAAATGTCAAGCCGGGTCGAGTCATGTTTGAACTCGCCGGTGTGTCCGATGAGGTGGCTCGCGAGGCAATGCGCCTGGCAATCCACAAGCTCCCGATGAAGGCACGTATTGTGCGTCGCCGTGAAGGTGGTGAATAAGCGAGATGGCAGTAGGCTCCAAGGACCTGAGCATCGAGAAGCTCGCAGCACTCTCTAACGAGGATCTGGCTGCAAAGCTGAGCGAAGCGAAGAAGGAACTCTTCAACATCCGCTTCCAGGAAGTCACCGGTCAGGCTAATGCAGGTCGTCGTCGCACTATTAAGCGCGACATTGCACGTATCTACACCGTGCTGCGTGAGCGCGAGCTCGGTATTCGTCCCGCAACTGAAGGTGAGTCCAAGTGAGTGAAGTAAAGAACGAAGAGCGCGGCTACCGTAAGACCCGCCGCGGCTACGTTGTCTCCGACAAGATGGACAAGACCGTTGTCGTCGAGGTCGAGGACCACGTGAAGCACGCTCTGTACGGCAAGGTTGTTCGCCGTAGCTCCAAGATCAAGGCACACGATGAGCAGAACACTGCAGGCATCGGTGACCTCGTTCTGATTGCAGAGACCCGTCCGCTGTCCGCTTCCAAGCGTTGGCGCATCGTGGAGATTCTGGAGAAGGCTAAGTAAGCCTTTCTGCAGAATTATCTGCTAGAGCAATGATGGCCTCTCTCCCACATCTGTGGGGGAGGGGCCATTGCTATGCCTTTCGAAGGTGAAACATTGCTGGTTATGAGACGTCATAATTGGAGAATCGCCGTCATATATAGAAACTGTACTTTTACAGAGCCTAGTTTATGTAGTTGTTAAATAGCGATTTGACCTGGGCAAATACGGGAAAAGCCTTCTAATGCGGATTGTAAGTGGGTAGCAGATAGTAGGGATGGCTTAGATAAAACTGAAAATAGGTTGAAAAGTCTCAGCAAGGATACTTATCATCGACTCTATGAGTGGTTAGTTATACCTTGCTTATATAGTAGGGATAACAGAGCACCTAATCCGGAGGTTGCACGACCTTTGGAGAAGTATCATCAACACATCATTGAGGATTACCATGACTTCTTCGCCTAAGCCCTCGCACAAGCTGCTCGCTGTCGCCAGCGCCCTTTCCGTCATCGCAGGCTCTTTTGCTACCGTTCCCGCTACCTTTGCGGCAAACGTCTCCGTATCCGTTCCCGGCGGGAATTCCCAGAACTCCACTCAGGAATGCCGCCACATTGCAGTGAGCGCTACCCAGTACCAGGGCCTGCCCGGCCAGTACCAGCTGGCATACTCGGCAGCAACCTCCTCCCTCTACACTTCCTTCTCCTCCGGACGCCCGCCGGTACTGACCGGTGGCGTCGGCACCTGGAACGTTGCATCCGCCCCGGCCCTCACCGCTGTCTACCAGTTTCCGACCACGGACTTTATTGCACGTGGCGCTACCGCACCGACCGGTAAGCAGATTGAATCTCCCTACGGTATTGCCTACGACGAAGCAACCGGATACGTATGGGTGACCCAGACCCGCGTCAACAAGGTATCTGTCTTCGATCCCGCGACCAATAAGATTATCTGGAGTAGCGCAGAAGGCGACGTTAACCACCCCCGCGAGGTACGCGTCGACCCCTCCAGCGGCAAGGTCTTTGTATCTGGCTCCGGTGGCATTAGCGTCTTCGACACCACTCTGCACGCCCTGGTCAAGAAGATTGAATTCACCAACGCCAAGGGCGAATCCGATATCGCAATGAACATGCACGTAGACTCCACCGACGGCAAGCTCTATGTGCCTTCCCTGAGTGCCGGCACCCTGAAGGTGATTGATACCAAGAGCTACGAGGTCGAGAAGACCATTCAGCTGCACAAGGAAAATGCTGAAGCTGCTTTGAACCCCTCGGACGTCACTATCGACAAGTCCCTGAAGGAAATCTACGTGAGCTCCCAGGGTGACCGTAAGGGCGCTAACTCCGCTATCACTGTCTACGACCTGGAAACTGGTGCCTACAAGAAGACCATTCCTTTCGGTAGCCAGGCCCTCGCCCTCGCCTCCGACGAAGCCCGTGACCTGCTGTACGTGACCGATTACGGCACCGGCAACGTCGGTGTTGTTGATGCACGAACCGGCACCGTTGTTTCTCAGGTGTCTACCGGTGCGACCAGCGGCGCAAATGACGTGTTGGTTACTCCCGATGGGTCGGCTTACGCCGTGGCTCGAAGCGCCGAGGCTGCCTCCCCGATCGAGACCAACTACACCATCGACCCTGCTACCGGCGAATACCGAACCTCCAGCACCGAACCCAAGGGCAAGGATAACGCTGACAGCCCGATTACTCCCGGTGTCATGGTAAAGCTCAACACCACCGTTGAAACCACCGCGAAGCCTGCTGCACAGACTTCTTCTGAAGAATTGGTGAAGACCTACGCCGACGGTGCTAAGCTCTACGCCGTGAAGGACTGGACCACCGGTGAAACCCTGAAGTTGCGTGGTGAAGGCTTCAAGACTCAGGACGGTTCAAAGGGCTCCGTACTCGCAGTTAAGCTGAACAAGGGCCGTATCTCCGCTAAGGAAGAGCCGAAGCTCAACGGTGCTGAGGGCAATAGCGCCGGCGTCTGGGCGTACATCCAGGCAGATAAAAACGGTAACTTCACCGCTGAGCTGCCGTACCCGACCACTGAGAACTCCAACCTGACGGAAAACCTGAAGAGCGGCGATAAGGTATCGGTCTTCCTGCTCTCCGGCTCCATGGTTGACGGCGATACCGCACGTGGTGGTGAAGCGCTCTCCGCAACTGTTGCAGAGAAGAAAGCAGACACCACTGAGACCTGCGCGCCGGCAGAAACCACCCAGGTCGCTGCAGCTCCTTCTGGCGTGGCTACCACGTACCCCGCCGGCACTAAGCTGAGCCTGCCTGATGGCAACGAGCCCACTCCGGCTCCGAGCGAGTCTGCTAAGCCTGAGCCGACTACTCCGGCTCCGAGCGAGTCTGCTAAGCCTGAGCCGACTACTCCGGCACCCTCCGAAAGCGCAAATTCCAATGAGGTTGTGCACGAGTACAAGGACGGAGCTAAGGTCTACTTCCCCAAGACCTGGGACGGCCAGAAGCTGACCTTCCGCGGTGAAGGCTTCAAGACTCTGGACGGTAAGGGCTCCGTTATCGCCGTCAAGCTGAACAAGGGCGCTATTTCCGCGAAGGAAGAGCCGAAGCTGGAAGGCGCCGAAGCGAACAGCTCGGGCGTATGGGCCTACATCAAGGCCGATGAGAACGGTAACTTCACTGCGACTATTGACCGCCCGACCGTTGCCAACTCCAACCTGAAGGAAGAGCTCAAGACCGGCGATAAGGTAGCTATTTATCTGCTCTCCGGCTCGCTGACCGAGAACGATAACGCACGTGGCGGCGTGGCTGTCGAGTACACCTTCACGACTGAGAACCAGCCGAAGAAGGAAGAAGCTAAGAACGCTCCTGTGACTCCTTCGGTTCCCCGGCCCCCCGCACCGGCAGATTCGAAGGACCAGGCTAAGGACCAGGACGGTAATGGCCAGTCCAAGGCTCCTGCAGATCCCCTGAAGCCTGAGAACCAGAAGAATGACAACGGCGCTTCGAAGGTTGCTACTTCTTTGTCACAGAACATCTCTTCTTCAAACGGCTCCGATTCTTCGAAGTCTGCTAAGCCTTCGCTAGCTAACACCGGTGCCTCCGGGGTATTGATTGCATCCGGCCTGGGCATTCTGGCGCTGATTGCAGGTGCCAGCGTTCTGGTTGCACGTCGTCGCAAAGCATAAACGTCTATGGGGGTATTCTCTGCTCGGTGCTTTTCTTACGGAGTAGAGGTGCAGGCTCCTATTGCTGGTGTGCGTAAGCCCAAAATACGTCAGGGGCGGTTCCCTTCTACGTGAAGGGAAC
>OCPI01000074.1_pt1 | contig 70516 bp, 49 predicted proteins | sample 1476291 | NCBI WGS metagenome assembly OCPI01 (sample SAMEA2580054, study PRJEB22360) | human gut metagenome | reverse complement strand
GCCACCCTGAGTGGGTGGCGGGGCCTTCCGCTTTTTAGCGCCGTGTTGCGTATCGCCGCGCTGGATGGGTAGCCGTGTGGGCAAACGGACCTTAGTGGCCGCGCTTAATCCATGCGGGCAGCTCGGGCGCCTCCAGGCCGATGCCGGTGCTGTCACCGTGGCCGGTAAGGACCGCCGTGGACTCGGGCAGGGTCAACAGGCGGGTCGAGATTGACTCGATGATGGTGTCGAAGTCGCTGTAAGAGCGTCCGGTTGCGCCGGGGCCCCCGTTGAAGAGGGTATCGCCGGAGAAGACGACACCTTCGCTGTTTTCCCAGCTGAGAGTGGGTGCGTAGAAGCATACGGAGCCGGGGGAGTGGCCGGGGGTTGCCAGCACGGTCAGCTCGGTGTCGCCGATGCGTAGCACGTCGCCGTCAGCCAGCTCGTGGTCGAAGTCCCAGGAGGGGTACACCATCTCCCAGAGCACACGGTCGGCGGGGTTCAGGTAGACGGGCGCGCCGAAGCGTTCTGCCGCCTCCTTGGCGCTGCGGATATGGTCGTCGTGGGCGTGGGTCAGCAGGATCTTCTCCACGGTGCGGCCCGCGACGGTGCGCGAAATCTTGTCCACGTCGTGGGCGGGGTCAATGATAATGACCGAGGAGTCGTTGCCGACGATCCACACGTTGTTGTCGACGTCCCAGCAGCCGCCGTCCAGCGAGAAGGTGCCGGAGGTGACGACTCGTTCAATGCGTTCGCTCATCCTGCGCTCCTAGAGTTCCACGACCGAGCGCAGCACGCGGCCGGTCTTCATGGTTTCGAAGGCCTCGTTGACGTCCTCGAGGCTGATGCGCTCGGAGACGAAGCTGTCCAGGTCGAGGCGGCCGAGCAGGTACTGGTCCACGAACTCGGGGAAATCGCGGGAGGGCAGGGTGTCACCGTACCAGGCGCTCTTGATGGAGCCGCCGCGGCCGAAGACCTCGTCCAGCGGGATGTTCCAGGTGGTGCCGGGTGCGGGCACACCCACGAGCACGACGCGGCCGGCCAGGTCACGTGCTTCGAAGGCCTGCTTGAAGGTGGGGGCGATGCCGACGGCATCGATGACGAGGTCGGCACCGAAACCGCCGGTGAGCTCCTTGATGGCCTCGACGGGGTCAACTTTGGAGGAGTTCACGGTGTGGGTTGCGCCGTGCTCGCGGGCACGAGCCAGCTTCTCTTCGTCAATGTCTACGGCGATGATGGTGGTAGCGCCGCCGAGCTGTGCGCCTGCAATTGCTGCGGTGCCGACGCCGCCGCAACCGATAACGGCCACGGACTCGCCACGCTTGAGCTCACCGGTGTTCAGCACAGCGCCCAGACCCGCGGTGATACCGCAGCCGAGCAGACCGATAGCTGCGTACTGTTCGGGGGTGATGTCAGCGGTAATCTTGGTGCACTGACCTGCAGCGACGAGAGTCTTCTCAGCGAAGGAGCCGATACCCAGCGCGGGGGTGAGCTCGGTGCCGTCCTCAAGAGTCATCTTCTGCGTGGCGTTGTGGGTTGCGAAACAGTACTGCGGCTGGCCCTTGCGGCAGGCACGGCACTCACCGCACACGGCACGCCAGTTGAGGATGACCAGGTCGCCGGGGGCGATATCGGTAACGTCCTCGCCGACGGCCTCGACGATACCCGCGGACTCGTGGCCGAGCAGGTAGGGGAAGTCCTGGCCGACGCCGCCGGTGACGTAGTGGTGGTCGGTCTGGCAGACGCCGCAGGTGAGGACCTTGACGAGGGCCTCGCCCTTGCCGGGGTCGGGTACGTTGATGGTGGTGACGGTGACGGGGGCGTCCTGGGCGAGAGCTACGACGGCCTTGACCTTGTGCATGCTGTTCCTTTGCTTGGGGAAGCGCGGTTGAGGCTCAACCGCTAGATAAAGGTTTTTTGATATCTTCCCATTCTAAGAGCTAAGGCATACCTGACGCACCCCGGGTCTAAGCGTGAAGCCCTCGGGGGAATATGACGTTTTATGAAGGATCCGTCGCGTCCCCGGCACCTTCTGCCGCCTCGGTAGCATCCACTTCTGCCGCGAAGGCGAGCGCACCGCGTCGGAACACTCCGGAGGTCAGTGCGTTCACGTGATCGCGGCCGGGCAGGGAGATAAAACGGTTGAGCGGGTTGTCGTCGCGCACCATGTCGTAGAGTTCGGCACCGTCGGCGGCGATGGTGTCCGCGTCGCCGAGCACGACCGCAATGGGCGCGTGCGGATGCGCACCCGGGTGACCTGCCGGCAGGTTCGGGGAGCCGGTGCGCAGGGCGGGCACGTCGAAGAACGGGCCGAAGGGAATCTGCACGAACTTCAGCAACGCCTCGGGCTGAACGGGGGAGTTATCGATAATCGAGGTGAACGACGCAACGGCCCCCTCCGTGGAGTCTGCCGCCTGGGTCTGCGCGCTCGCGGAGGCGCTGGTACCTTCGTATGCTTCGAGCATGGAGCGCAGGGTGATGAGATGGTCGTGTAGAGGCAAGCCGCCCAGAGTGAGGGATACGACCGCCTCGGGGTGGGTGAGCGCAAGCTCCCAGCCGATGCGCGCGCCGAATGAGAAGCCGATAACGTGCGCGCGCGGCTGCAATTCAACGTCGAGGCCGTTCTCGGTGGCGACGGCGCGTAGCAGCTGGGCGAGTGCGCTGGTGAGCTGGTGCATGGGGGAGAGGCGCTCATCCGCCGCATTCGTGGAGGGCACGGAGCTGAACGGGATTTCACCGCTCATGACCTGCGTGTGAGCAGGGAGTTTGCAATCAACTGTGAACTGTAGGTCCTTGAGGTACTCGTCTGTGTGGTAGGGCAGGTTGACAACTAGTACAGGGTATCCGGCGCGCAGGTATTGGCGGATCCAGGATAGAAACCACCGAGAACGGGCGGTGTGTTGGGGCTGCTCCAGCCGGTACCGCCGTAGAGCTGATCGCCGCGGGTGGCGAAACCGTGAATCATGAGGGCCGGGAAGCGGCTCTTCAACTGATTCGGCTGGTAGAGGGTGTACTCGAGGCCGGGCAGGCTGACGCTAGGCACGGCATCATTGGGGGCGACGGTGGGTGCGGCGAAGGGCGCGGGAGAGAGTTCTGCACTGGTCATAGTTCTATCTTAGTGACCAGCGCTGGGTTTCTATCCCGCGCCCTTAACACGTCGAGGCGATATGCGCTCAGATGAGCTGTTGTTTAGTTTTTCTTCGTGTCAGTACCCGAGTCGAAGAGAGCCTCTTGGCTCGGATCGGTGGAAGATTTCGCCTCGGCAGAGGAGCCGGGCGTGGCGGTTGTGTTTGCATCCGTTTTCACCTGCTGCTTCTTGCCGTTATCGAGGCGCTCCTTACCGTCGGCCACAATGGTACGAATCATGGCGGTGTTGGTGTCCACCGCCTTCTGCACGCGAGCTACGACGGAGGGCCCTTTCAGCTTGGGGAGCATGCCCTGGCCTGCGGCCTGCTGCTGCAGTTCACGCCCGGCAGACATGAGCCGTTCCTGGCGGGCTTTCAACGCACGAGAGGCGGAGGTGCTCAACGGCTGCACCTTCAGGTGGCCGTGGTCGTCCTCGCCCGCAATGATCTGGCGCATGAGCATGATTTCTGCGTCGAGGTGCGCACCGAAGAGCAACATGTTGTTCATAATCCAGATGAACAGCAGCATCACGATCACACCACCGATCAGGCCGTAGGTGGCGTTGTACTTGCTGACGTTGTTGGCGTAGAGGGTGAAGCCGAACGCGCCCAGGCCCATGCCGGCCAGCGCGAGCGCGGCGCCGTGGGAGAGCTTCCAGGGTTTGTAGCGGCGCACGTTCGGGGTGGCCGCGTACAGCAGCGTGATGAGGCCGATGGCCATGAGCAGAATCAGGATCCAGCGGCCGTTGAGCCAGATGAGCTTGATGAGCTCCATGTCGATGCTTGCGGGCACATACTGGCCGACCATGTCCAGGACGGTGACGCCCAGCAGCATCATCAGAATCATGAGAACCACCAGGATGATGAGCACGGCGGTGACGAACACGTTAATGGGTTTGAGCAGCCAACCGGGTCGACCTTCACGCACACCGTAAACGCGGTTGAGAGCTCGACCGAAGGACCCGGTGTACCCGGAGGCAGACCACAGCGCACTCAGAATACCGGTCAGCAGGACCAGACCCGCACCCTGACCGCTCGTGAGCTGCTTGATGGGGTCTTCCAGAATGCCGTACATCTGAGTGGGGGCGTTGTCCTTCAGGAACGCGAGAATCGCGGTGGCGCTATCTTCGCCCTGGCCAAAAATACCGAGCAGGGAGACGACGGCGAGTAGTGCCGGGAAAACCGACAGTACGGTGAAGTAGGTCAGCGCCGCAGCCATGTCGGTACCGCCGGTGGCGGTGAACCTGTAGAGGGTTCGACGCAGAATGTAGAGGAAGCTACCTCTGGGGAAGTCGCGTAGCTTAACGCTGACGTACTTGGGGTCCGCGGGCTTCGGTTTGCGTGTGAAGAGTCCGCGTCGAGCTCTGGCGGATACGTCGGGATGGGAGGTATCCGTGGGAGAGCTGGTGTGTGCAGCCAAATGGGGCTCCTTGAATGAAGAGGTGAGGTGTACACATGGTTCAGCGATGCGCTGGCACCCCGCACGGTGTAGGTTGATGCCGCGCTGGCGCGCGGAAGGGGCGGGAGGAACGAAGAGCCGTCCTTCCCGCCCCTGCGGTGCCATTATAGGGTTTCTGTCGCCTCCCACAATTTACTGGAGATGCAAATATTGGGTGTGCTTGCCCTCCTGACATTACGTTCTGACACGCATGAGGCCCCTCCACGCGGGGTGGAAGGGCCTCATGAATTATGCGCCGAACACTCGACGGGTTACGTGTGACTAGTTGTGGATGCTCAGAACCTTAGCGGTGTGGCCCATCAGCTCGTCAGCCAGCTGCGGGTTATCGTTGAGCTTCACACCGTAACCGGGCACGAGCTCCTTGATGCGCGACTCCCAGCCAGCAATCTTGGAGGGGAAGCACTTGGCCAGCAGGTTCAGCATAATCGGAGCTGCGGTGGAAGCACCCGGGGATGCACCCAGCAGTGCGGCAATCGAACCGTCAGCGGAGGAGACGACCTCGGTACCGAACTGCAGGATACCGCCCTTCTTCGCGTCCTTCTTCATAATCTGGACGCGCTGGCCGGCCTCGATGAGCTCCCACTCGCCGCCGTCAGCCTCGGGGTAGTACTGGTACAGCGACTCGAGGCGGGCTTCCTTGTTCTTGAGCAGCTCGGAGACGAGGTACTTGACCAAATCCAGGTTGTCCAGGCCTGCGCGGCTCATCGGGTAGATGTTGTTCAGGCGCAGGGACAGGGGCAAATCCAGCAACGAACCCTGCTTGAGGAAGTTCGTCTTGAAACCCGCGTAGGGGCCGAACATGAGGGCGCGCTTGCCGTCAACGTAGCGGGTGTCCAGGTGGGGCACGGACATCGGGGGAGCACCCACGGATGCCTGGCCGTAGACCTTTGCGTTGTGCTTCTGAGCGGTAGCCTCGTGGGTGTTGCGCAGGAACAAGCCCGAGACGGGGAAGCCGCCGTAGCCCTTACCCTCCTTGATGCCGGACTTCTGCAGCAGGTGCAGGGCGCCACCGCCAGCGCCGAGGAACACGAACTTCGCATTGATGGTCAGTGGCTCTTCCTTGTTGATGCGGTTAATCGCGTCAACGGTCCAGGAGCCGTTGGATTCACGGTTCAGGTTGGTGACCTGGTAGCCGTAGCGGACCTCGACACCCTTGGACTGCAGGTAGTCAATCATGTGCTGGGTGAGCGCACCGAAGTCGACGTCGGTACCCTCGGGAGCCCAGGTGGCGGCGATGGGCTCGTTGCCCTTGCGGCCGTTCACGGTCAGGGGTGCCCATTCGGCGATCTTCTCGCGCTCGGTGGAGAACTCCATGCGCTCGAAGAGCTTCTCCTTGCGGAAGGCGTCGAAACGGGCGGCCAGGTACTTGGAGTGGTCCTCGCCGAAGACCAGGGACATGTGCGGAACCGGGTTGATGAACTTGGTGTTCGGCAGAATCTTTTCTTCAACCAGGGAAGCCCAGAACTGGCGGGACACCTGGAACTGCTCGTTAATGTTCAGGGCCTTGACGGTGGATACGGTGCCGTCAGGACCGGCGGGTGCATAGTTGAGCTCGCACAGTGCCGAGTGGCCGGTACCGGCGTTGTTCCAGGGGTTGGTAGACTCCTGGGCGGCCTTATCGAGGCGCTCCAGCAGGATGATGTTCCAGGTCGGCTCGAGTTCCTTGAGGAATACGCCGAGGGTGGCGCTCATGATGCCGCCGCCCACCAGGACGACGTCGGTTCGTTCAGTACGTGCTACCACTGAATTCTCCCTAGTGTGTGGGTGCCCGGCCTCGGGCACGACAAATAATTGTGGGGTACATCATCTAGCCTACTATCTTTTAGGCGGTGAATTGTAGCTAAAATCCACAAAATATTGGAGAGTGGTGCACCTCATAAGCACCGTCTTCTTAGGGTAGAAAAAACCTTAGCTACCGCGGTTTGGCGGGCCAACCCGTGCGGAGGAGCAACCCACCGCGCGCATCGAAAATTACGCCCCGTCGGTATCACCGGCAGCGCAGAGAACCTCCGCTACGACAGACGCAACTTACTGAAGAACTCGATGGCGTTTTGCTCCGTCTGGTAGCCCTGCACGCTGCGGCTCACCGCAACCTTCGAGGTCGCATTCAGCAGAGGAACTGCCGGCATGAACTGGCCGAGTTGAGAAATCACCTTCGCGTACAGCTCACGCTGCGCATCCACCGACTCAGCCGAGTCTGCGGCGCGGATACTTTCCATAATCTGCAGGAAGCTCGGGGAAGCATCCACCGGAACAGGCGTTGCCGAAGGTGAAGGTGTAGGGGTGGGGGAAGGCGAAACAGAGGCGGACTCCTCCGGGTTCGCTGGGCTGGGTGAGAAGCTCGGTTGCGGGCTCGGCGTTGCCTGAATCCGAATATTTGAATCCGCACCCTCCGAGGACGGCAACTCAGCGGCCTTCGCCTTCACCCCGGTCGTCATGCTCTCAGGTGCCTCGGTGACGAGTGAGCGCACCTGCTGCTCGGCAATCATCGGCGCTAGCACCGGACCAAAGAACGCATACGGGTCGCGGTACATGCCGTAAAAGCCCGCCAACGCAATGCCTCGTGTTGAGGACGGCTCATTAACCTTCGCATGGTACTGCTCCCATGTGAGCGGCACAGGCACAATGTTGAGGCCCACTTCGATGAGGGAGGCCACCATCTCGGAGTACACCTTCTGCGGGGTGTCTACCCACGGCAGGGAGACATCGGCGGGATAGTAACACTCAATGACCTGGTTGCTGTACCCGGCCGTGGCCAGTAGCGAACGTGAAAGGTCCTGATTGCGGTCGGTGTGGTCCTTCGGACGATCGGTCTGAATACGGAACGAGGGGGAGACAAGTGTCTGCGCGTCCGAGGTGCCCTGCGGGTAGTACTGGTGGAGTGCCCCGCGGTCAACAGCGTGAGCAATGGCGCGGCGCACCGAAATGTTCTTAAGTACGGGATGCGCCGTGTTCAGATTCAGGTACACGAGCGAGAACGGGTCGCGGCCCGGGGTCTGATAACCGTCGCGAGCCAGCTGACCCAGGTCAGAGGAATTCACCTGATCGCATGCGTCGATTATTCCCTCGACCAGCGCGAAGTAGCGCTTGTCAGAGGATGTGAGGGTCGAAATCTGAATTTCGTCAATTTGCGGGCGGGCGCCGTCAAAGTGCTCATTCGGGAGCAGTCGCACGGCGCCTTTCTCGGAGGACTCGATTCGGAACGCACCGGTGCCCACCGGAATACCGGTGAGCTTCTGATCGCCGCCAAAGAGTGCGGGGTCGATAATGCCGAAGGCCTGTTGCGTCAGGATACGGCCGAAAGACAGTGAGGGGCGCGAGAGGGTCACGACGACCGCGCCATCCTGCTCCTTGACGGAGGTTACCAGCGGAATGAAGGGGACGGGCTTAGGCTCGGGTTTGGTTGTCTCTGCCTTTGCGTCGGCGTCCTTTTGGGCACCGTGTGACATAGGATCGGTTGACGGAGATGCGGTGCTCTGAGCATCTGCGGTTGCGGAGGCGCTCGCCCCCGCGGTCGGGGAGGCCGTATCGGATGGGACGGCGGAGGCGTCTGCCGAGGCTTTCTGCTGCGCGGACTGCTCCGGCACGCCGAAGCCCCACGCATACAGAGGTTGCGCGGGAACCGCCAGCGCGGTGGTTGCCTCGCCCGTCGCCAGGGCCTGCCAACGCTGGAAATTCTGCACCACAGCTGCGGCTGTCAGCGCTGTGCCGTTGCTGAAATGCACGTTGTCACGCAGAACGAACGTGTGGGTTAGGCGGTCATCTGAAATCTTCCATTCGCAGCAGAGCGAATCAGTTGTCTCGGGAGAACCCGTGTAATGGTCGGCCACGAGCAGGGTCTGCAGAACCTGTGCCGTCACCTGATAGGTGCTCGCGACCGGGGAGAGCGCGGGGTCCAGCTGAACGGGTGCAGCCCCCTGCGCGAAACGAAAAATGCGGCTTGTTGAAACGGCTGAGGAACCCGAATTAGGGTTCGAGGAACCGTTCGATGCGCATGCGGTCAGAGCCGTTCCCGCGCTCAACAGGGCACCGAAACGCAGAATATCGCGGCGGCTCAGACCGTGCGAACCGGCGGTTGCCCGGAGCAACTCGGCGTTTTTGCGGGCCGAAGAGGCACGATGGTTATTCAGCACGGGAGGTCCTCTTTTCCGTAGCGGATGCTTGTATTCAGAATACCGGGTTGAGCCGCGCTCGGGCACTCGCTCGGCTGCAATCTGCGAGAGTAGGGCCACAGGTAGGTGCGGATAGAGACGCGAATAGAACAAACCCGCCGCCACGGTAGTCGTGGCGGCGGGTTCAATGTGAATGTGTGTGCGCGAGGGGGGACTTGAACCCCCACGCCGTAAGGCACAGGAACCTAAATCCTGCGTGTCTGCCAATTTCACCACTCGCGCATGCGGACCTCACCCCGAAGGGATGCGTCAGAGGTCCAAGACTCAAGTCTACACTAGAGACTCCATCTGATGCGAAATGAGTAGCGTGCTGTTCTAATATTGCTCCCGGCGTTGTCCGTGGTTTGCCGCGCCGAGTGGCAACTCGGCTTTACTTCGGGTCGATGCCCAGGTCGCGGCGCAGCTTTGCTACGTGGCCGGTTGCGCGTACATTGTACTGGGCCACAGAGATGACGCCCTGTTCGTCAATCACGAAGGTCGAACGAATCAGGCCTTCGTATACTCGGCCGTAGTTCTTCTTCTCGCCCCACGCGCCGTAAGCCTCGGCTACTGCGTGGTTGGTATCGGAGAGCAACGGGAACGGTAGGGACTCCTTCTCTGAAAAACGGGCAATTGCTGACTGCGAGTCGGGGGAGACGCCCAGCACCACGTAGCCCAGGGACTTCAGTGAGGCCAGGTTGTCTCGAAAATCGCAGGCTTCTTTCGTGCATCCGGGGGTTGAAGCCTTCGGGTAGAAGTACAGGATGACCTTGTGGCCCGCGTAATTGCTCAGGCTGTGCTCCGTGCCCGATGCGTCGGGAAGGGTAAAAGCGGGGGCCGGGGTGCCCGGCTCAAGACGGATGCTCATGGTGCTCCTCAAAGTGTATGATGTGCGGCGGGAGTACCCGCCATGATGCTCTACCTCAGTTTAAGGTGTCCCGGTCTCGGGGTGCACCCTGCTTGGGAAAACGATTTGAGGGATGCGCTTACCCCCTCTCCCTCCCCCAACATATAATGTGTCGAGAGTCACTGAATATCGAGTTGTGCAAAGCCGTAGAAGCGCGTATAGTATTTTCTTGTTGCAGGGAACGTCGCGAGGCGGACCTGATAATTGAATAAGCGCCTCTAGCTCAATTGGCAGAGCAATTGACTCTTAATCAATGGGTTCTGGGTTCGAGTCCCAGGGGGCGCACTTTTGAAAGATCCCGCTGATTCTTTGGAATCGGCGGGATTTTTGCGTTCCCTCTGAAAAAGATTTTGCGGGGCTTGAGATATAGGATATTCCCCTTGCTCTGGTGTTCGATGCTTGGAAGACGGTATTCGCCCTCGTTCCTACAGGGGACCCGTCCTCGCTTCGCCTCGGACACCCTGATGTCACTACGGGCGATACCGTCTTTCTCGCTCGGTTACCTGGTGCTGCGGCAGGGGATATATGCACCTCTGCGTGTATCAGTATTCGGGGTGCGCTGCGGTCCCGCCGGGGTTGCGGTAGATTCGCGATGGTTTTGTGTGCGCCCCGTGCCTAGCGAACTGGGGTGGGGGAGGGCTGTCGCGGTTTAGCCTGTTGCCTGGTGGTTGGGTGTTTTGTGTGCAGGCACACGAAAGCCCGCCGCAGCTCACAGAACCGCAGCGGGCAAACGCTAAAACTTGTTTACAGGACAGGCCAAATCTGCGTCACAAACTCGCGGAAGTCCTTTACATCCTTACCCTGTTCCAGTAGGCCCGTGCCGTAGCGGGTTGCCACCTCGGCATTGTCTGCAAAGGACAGCGCAAACGCGCTACCGTTTACCGACTCAATCACCACGGAATCCTCGCCTACCGAATAGGCGTGCAGGGCGTTTGTGTTGTCAATTGTGGTGGCCGTGCCTGCTGGGGTTAGCGCAGGCATGTTGATTGGTGCAATCACTACCTCGTCGGGAGAGTCCTGGTAACCAATGATGAAGTGCGTCTGGTCCGGTGACTGGTGCACAGCCAAATCGGGGTTGCGGTATACGGCGTGGCCTGTTGCGTACACCAGGTTGTAGGCACCGTAGTTGATGATTTGCTCGTCAAAGACGGGGTGCATGACGCGTACGAGCTCCTCTGCGGTCAGGAACTCGGGATTCTCGAGAGAGTTGAGGGGGTCGACAACCTCTGCGTACTTACTTGCTTCGGTCAGCTCGTCGGCGACCGGGATATTCGATTCGGTCATAGCTTCAGTCTACCGGGGTAGGGTGGACAGGTCACGGGTTTACGGCGATATTACGCATCATTAATCGGGTGATACGCACCTTTTGTGGATAGTGGAGTGAGATTCATGCAGAATAATGCATCTGTGTATCGAGTGTCCACATCATGAAAGATAGGGACTGATATGGGTTGACGTGCAAGCAATCTAGCTTTTACGCCTCTGGAGACTTGACTCACCTCATCTAGAGGGGCACCATAGAAGAGTGAAGAACAGCAATGTTCCAGCGAATTCTACGCCTTGTCGACGTCGCCTAGGGCGCGTGGCAGGGTATATTCACTGCGACTGAGCGCCCCTACCGCTACCATCAACAGCGAGGGGCATTTTTTATAGCTCGGTACCACCGGGCATAGGATGCGTGAGGACCACACAAATCCCACGCAGAACATTGAATATAACGAAGAACCAAAAGACACGAGGCATTTCCATGACCATGGGATTTTCCACTTCTGATGACGCGGCAAACGCTCCTGCAGAACGCATGACCGGTTCTCAGGCAATCGTCCGCACCCTCGAAGATTTGGGTGTGACTGACGTTTTCGGCCTGCCTGGCGGAGCTATCCTGCCGACCTATGATCCCCTGTACGATTCCAAGAAGGTCCGTCACATTCTGGTCCGCCATGAGCAGGCTGCTGGCCACGCAGCTCAGGGTTACGCTGTTTCTAGTGGCAAGACCGGCGTGTGCATCGCAACCTCTGGTCCTGGCGCCACCAACCTGCTGACCGCAATTGCTGACGCAAATATGGACTCCATCCCGCTGGTCGCTATCACCGGTCAGGTACCCACCAGGTTGCTGGGTAGCGACGCATTCCAGGAAGCTGACATTGTCGGTATGGCAATGCCTATTTCTAAGCATTCCTTCATGATTACTGACGCACAGGACATTCCCCGTGCGCTTGCTGCCGCTTTCCACATTGCTTCTACCGGTCGCCCCGGTCCTGTGCTCGTGGACGTCACTAAGGATGCACAGGTTGGCATGATGGAATACCGCGGCATCCCCGAGGACCTTGAACTGCGCGGTTACACTCCCGCAACCCGCGGCCACTCCAAGCAGATTCGCGAAGCCGCTAAGTTCATTACCGAGTCTAAGCGTCCCGTCTTCTACGTTGGCGGTGGCGTGGTGCGCGCAGGCGCATCCGAGGAGCTGTACAAGCTTGCTAAGCTCATTGGCGCTCCTGTTGTTACCACCCTGAACGCTATTGGTGCGTTCCCCGAGTCTGATCCTCAGAACCTCGGTATGCCCGGTATGCACGGTACCGTCCCCGCTGTGGCAGCTATGCAGAAGTCTGACCTGCTGATTACCCTGGGTGCTCGTTTTGACGACCGTGTGACCGGCCAGGTTGACACCTTCGCTCCCGAGGCCAAGGTCATTCACATTGACGTTGACCCCGCCGAGATTTCTAAGATTCGCTTCGCTGACGTTCCGATTGTTGGCGACCTGAAGTACGTACTGCCCGAACTGACTGAGCTGCTCTCCACCGAGTTCGCTCAGGAGCTGCCTAAGCTGGGTGAGTGGTGGAACGAACTGAACGAGATTCGCAAGGATTACCCGCTCGGCTACGAGAAGCCCTCTGATGGCCTGGGCTCGCCCGAGTACGTCCTGGAGCGTATTAGCGCTCTGACCGGTCCCGATGCATACTACGTCACCGGCGTTGGTCAGCACCAGATGTGGGGTGCGCACTACATTCAGCAGGAGAACCCCCGTCACTTCATCAGCTCTGCTGGTCTTGGCACCATGGGTTACGGCGTTCCCGCCGGTATGGGTACCCAGGTCGCACACCCCGACTCCACCGTGTGGATTATCGACGGTGACGGTTGCTTCCAGATGACCAACCAGGAGCTGGCAACCTGCGCCCAGAACGGCATTCCTGTTAAGGTTGCCGTCATCAACAACTCCTCCCTCGGTATGGTGCGCCAGTGGCAGACTCTCTTCTACGATGAGCGCTACTCGAACACCGATCTGAAGGACGGCTACGGCACCGCGCGCATCCCCGACTTCGTGAAGCTCGGTGAGGCCTACGGTTGCGCCACCTTCCGTTGCGAGCGTGACGAAGATGTGGACGCCACCATTAAGGCTGCTCTGGAGATTAATGACCGCCCCGTGGTTATTGACTTCACCGTGAGCCCGCACGCACTGGTCTGGCCCATGGTTCCGGCCGGCGTGTCGAACGACAAGATTTGGATTGCGAAGAACACTTCGCCCGACTTTGACCGCGAGGGAGAGAACAAGTAATGTCTCAGCACACCATGTCCGTTCTGGTAGAGGATAAGCCCGGCGTTCTGACCCGCGTCTCCGGCCTCTTCTCCCGTCGACTGTTCAACATCCTCTCGCTGGCTGTCGGTCCGACCGAGAACCCCGGTGTCTCCCGCATCACCGTCGTGACTGAGGGTGACGCTCACACTATTGAGCAGATTACCAAGCAGCTGAACAAGCTGGTGCACGTGCTGAAGGTTGTCGAGTTGCCCGCCGACTCCTCGACTCAGCGTGGTCACATCCTCATTAAGGTGAAGGCTGATGCTGTTGCACGTCTGCAGATTGTTCAGGCTGCTGACCTGTTCCGTGCTTCCGTCATCGACGTCTCTCCCGAGTCTGTGGTCATTGAGGCTACCGGTTCGGCTGAGAAGATTCACGCTCTGCTGGATGTTCTGGAGCCCTATGGTATTCGCGAGATTGTTCGCGCTGGTACCATCGCCCTCTCCCGTGGCCCTCGCGCCATGAGTGAGCGCATCTAACACTCGCGCCGCGAGTGTAAAACATTCCCGCATTGGCGGGGAATACATCGGGTATCGCATCGCTTCAGCCGGGAAACCGGCGGCGATGCGGTACCCGGCTCTATAGGGTTCGCGAACCTTCCGGATGCTTCAGATGCTGAGAAGTACTCTCGAGAACCCGAAACTAAACAGCTTTCAAGTAAAATAGTGAATGTTGAGCCCAGCCTGGGCCGCATATCATAAAGTACTTAGGAGAAGAAAAATGGCAGCAACCATTTTCTACAACGACGACGCAGACCTCTCTGTGATTCAGGGCCGCACCGTAGCAGTTATCGGTTACGGCTCTCAGGGTCACGCACACGCACTGAACCTGCGCGATTCCGGCGTGAAGGTCATTGTTGGCCTGCCCGAGGGCTCCAAGTCCCGCGCCAAGGCTGAGGCAGAGGGCCTCCGCGTTGCAACCGTCGCAGAGGCAGCAGCAGAAGCTGACGTCATCATGATCCTGACCCCGGACCAGGTCCAGGCAAAGGTCTACGCAGAGAGCATCGAGCCGAACCTGAAGCCCGGTGACGCACTGTTCTTCGCACACGGCTTCAACATCCGCTTCGGCTACATCACCGTTCCCGAGGGCGTCGACGTTGCCATGGTTGCCCCCAAGGGTCCCGGCCACATCGTGCGCCGCGAGTTCGAGGCTGGCCGCGGCGTTCCCGCCCTGGTTGCAGTCGAGAAGGACGCATCCGGCCAGGCACTCGCACTGGCACTGTCCTACGCTAAGGCACTGGGTGCAACCCGTGCAGGCGTTATCAAGACCACCTTCACTGAAGAGACCGAGTCCGACCTGTTCGGTGAGCAGGCAGTTCTCTGCGGCTCCACCTCTCAGCTGGTTCAGTACGGCTTCGAGGTTCTGACTGAGGCTGGCTACCAGCCCGAGATTGCTTACTTCGAGGTTCTGCACGAGATGAAGCTCATCGTCGACCTGATGATTGAGGGCGGCATCGCTAAGCAGCGCTGGTCCATCTCTGACACCGCAGAGTACGGCGACTACGTCTCCGGCCCCCGCGTGATCTCCCCCCAGGTCAAGGAGAACATGAAGGCTGTCCTGGCAGACATCCAGAACGGCAGCTTCGCAAAGCGCTTCATGGACGACCAGGCAGCTGGCGCACCCGAGTTCAAGGAACTGCGCGCCAAGGGTGAGGCACACCCCATCGAGGCTACCGGCCGCAAGCTGCGTAAGCTCTTCGCTTGGAACTCCGTTGACGACGACTACACCGAGGGTTCGGTCGCTCGCTAAGCGGTAGCCCAGCTATAGCTTTCTGATAATCCGGCGTCGCGCCTCTCTTCCTGTGCGGGGGAGGGGTGGGGCGCTGGATTTCTGTCTAACGAGAGTCTGGGAAATCTTCAAACGACAGGCGAGACTCATGTGTGATGTATTTCATGCTTTTTTGAGTTGCGGATGGGATGGAAAGCGCGTATAGTATTTTCTTGTTGCAGGGAACGCCGCGAGGCGGACCTGATAATTGAATAAGCGCCTCTAGCTCAATTGGCAGAGCAATTGACTCTTAATCAATGGGTTCTGGGTTCGAGTCCCAGGGGGCGCACTTCAAAGGAAATCCCGCTGATTCTTCGGAATCGGCGGGATTTTTGCGTTCCCCTTGAAATGCAGTTTTTGGGCTTGAGGTATAGATATTCCCCTTGCTCCTACAGGGGTGGGGTGGGTGGGTACCTCGCGTCTCCCAAGACTACGGGGTGCGCTACATGTTTCCTCCGCGCCTACGCAGGGGCACCCGTCACCCGGACGCTCCGCTCTTTCCTTGCTTCGCTGCGGAGAGCGTCCGTGCGACACCCTGAGGGCGCTTCCGGAAAACGTAGCTGCACCCAGGGGCTCCCGGTGGGCACGCCTATACGCAACCTGGCGGGTGCGTGGAGGTTTCGGTGGCCTCCGTAGTGACATCAGGGTGCCCGAAGCGGAGCGAGGGCGGGTGCCCCTGTAGGAACGAGGAGGGTGCCGAACCTCGAGCTAATCCCGCCGGGGGTGGTTCATGGCTTGGGCATGCGTCCCGTGCCTATCGAACTGGGGCGGGGAGGCTGTCGCGGTTTAGCCTGTTGCGTGGCAGCCTCCACCCACAAGCAATGAGCCACCGCGTATCAGAGTGTAACCCCGGTGAGAGCCTAGCCTAAGACTGCGGTAAACTGAAAGTTATGACTGCAACTCCGTTCTACATCACTACCGCCATCTCCTACCCCAATGGCAACCCGCACATCGGCCACGCCTACGAAACCATCGCCGCCGACGTGCTGGCCCGCTTCAAGCGCCTCGACGGCTTCGACGTACGCTTCATGACCGGCACCGACGAGCACGGCCAGAAGATGCAGACCACCGCAGAGAAGCTCGGCAAAACCGCCAAGGAACTCGCCGACGAGAACTCCGCACGCTTCAAGGCCATGAACGACGCGCTGAACATCAGCTACGACCGCTTCATCCGTACCACCGACCCCGACCACTACGTCGCATCCCAGGCCATCTGGAAGCGTATGGAAGAGAACGGTGACATCTACCTCGGTAAGTACGCCGGCTGGTACTCCGTCCGCGACGAGGCCTACTACGCAGAAGACGAAACCGAGGTCCGCGACGGCCAGCGTTACGCCATTGCCACCGGCACCGAGGTCGAGTGGACCGAGGAAGAGTCCTACTTCTTCCGCCTTTCCAAGTACGGAGACAAGCTCCTGGAGCTCTACGCCAACGAAGGCTACGTCTACCCTGAATCGCGCCGTAACGAACTCATCTCCTTCGTCAAGGGTGGCCTCAACGACCTGTCCATCTCCCGCACTACCTTCGACTGGGGCGTACCCGTGCCCGGCAACGACAAGCACGTCATGTACGTGTGGGTCGACGCCCTCACCAACTACCTGACCGGCCTCGGCTACCCCGACACCGACAACGAGCTGTTCACCAAATACTGGCCCGCCGACCTGCACCTCATCGGTAAGGACATCACCCGATTCCACTCCATCTACTGGCCCGCATTCCTGTGGTCCGCCGGAATCGAACTGCCCAAGCGCGTCTTCGGCCACGGCTTCCTGCTCGTCAACGGCGAAAAGATGTCCAAGTCCGTCGGTAACGTCGTCGACCCCGCAAACCTTGTCAACGCATTCGGCCTGGACGCGGTCCGCTTCTTCCTCATGCGTGAAGTGTCCTTCGGCCAGGACGGCTCCTACTCCGAAGAGTCCATCATCAACCGCATCAACTCCGACCTGGCAAACAACCTCGGCAACCTCGCCCAGCGTTCGCTGTCCATGGTCGCCAAGAACTGCGGCGGTGCCGTCCCCAACCACGGCGAATTCACCGAAGCCGACCGTAAGATCCTCGACGAGGCGGCTGCCCTCTACGAGCCGGTTCGTGCAGACTTTGACGAGCAGGCTTTCCACCGCGCCCTCGAGCGCATCTGGACCGTCCTTGCAGACACCAACGCCTACTTCGCAGAGCAGGAGCCCTGGACCCTGCGCAAGAACGGCGAGCTTGAGCGCATGAACACCGTGCTGTACGTGACCCTCGAGGTCGTGCGCCAGGTCGCCCTGCTGCTGCAGCCCGTCATGCCCGACTCGACCGCCAAGTTGCTGACCCTGCTCGGCGTACCGGAAGGCGAGTCCCGCCAGTTCGCCGCTCTCTGCACCGCGCTCGTGCCCGGCACTGAACTGCCCGCACCTGCACCGGTGTTCCCCCGCTATGAGGCACCCAAGGCGTAACCGTCCGGTTGCCAGAGCAACAGCGGCTGGCGCGTGAGATAGCGCCGTAACGGATAGCGTGAGAAAGCCCCCGGCATCCTTACCCCAGATGGGGGAGGGGCCGGGGGCTTTTCGTGTACGCGCGTATGGAGAGGTACGGGCGCAGGGTAGAGACGGGACGCTGGTTTGGTCGCCGCTCATACTTAAGGATGAGGTCGGTACCCCGTTCCGGCAGCCTCGCGTTCAGCTCATACCGCGGAAGCACCGGGAAACCCTGCATCCGTAGATCAAGGCCCGGGGAACACCCACCAAAATCAACCCGGAGGATGAGAAAAACCCTGTAGTCAGCGCCACGTTGCGTGAAATAATTGAGCCATGACTACGACAACTCCTCACGCCCAGACGGCGCAGCCCGCCGTCTCCGCACGAAACCTTTCCAAAACCTACGGCATCGGTGAAGCCACCGTCCACGCCCTCAACAACGTCTCCGTCGACTTTGAGCAGGGCAAGTTCACCGCGATTATGGGCCCCTCCGGCTCGGGTAAGTCCACGCTGATGCAGACCATCGCAACCCTGGACACCCCCGACCCGAACCCGGCAACCTCCATCCGTATTGGCGGTACCGAGCTCTTCGGTCTGAAGGACAACGCCCTCACCGAATTCCGCCGCGAACACATCGGCTTCATCTTCCAGGAGACGTTGCGGGGGCCCCCCCTCCCCGGGGGCCAGAACATTGCCCTGCCGCTGGGCCTGGCCGGTAAGAAGCCCGACCCGCAGTGGCGCGACTACCTGGTCAAGACCCTCGGCCTGGAAACCCGCCTCGACCACCGCCCCGAACAGCTCTCCGGCGGTCAGCAGCAGCGCGTCGCCATCGTGCGCGCCCTGCTCGCACGCCCCGAAGTGGTCTTCGCCGACGAACCGACCGGTAACCTCGACTCCAACTCCGGCGCCGAGGTGCTGCGCCTGCTGCGTGCCGCCGCAACCGACCACGCACAGACCATCCTCATGGTCACCCACGACGCAAACGCGGCCTCCTACGCAGACCGCGTGGTCTTCATCAAGGACGGCATGGTCGCCGGCGAAATGATCGAACCCACCTACGACGCCGTCCTCGGCGCAATGGCACAGCTGGAAGGTCGATAAGTCGTGGCAACCACACTGAACACGGTGGCGCGCTCCAATCTGCGCGCCTCCAAAGGAAAATACATTCTCACGGGCATAGGCATCGCGATCTCATCCTTCTTCATCGCCGCCATTATGATGCTCACCAACTCGCTGCAGGCGACCGTCAACTCCTCCGTCAGTGACGTGCTCTCCCGCGCCGAGGCGGTCGTCGCCTCCGCCGCTACAACCAGCGACGGTAAAGACAGCACCTCTATCTACCTGACTCGTGACCAGATTCAGAAAGTAGAAAAGAGTGACCTGCTCTCCGGCTACTGGGTACAGTACGCTGCCACGGGTAAGCTCGGCACCGGCGACCAGGCAACCCAGATGCAGTACGACCAGCTGCCCGCCGACTCTAGCCTCTTCCCGTATAAGGTGCAGGGTAAAATCCCCAGTAACGACCACGAAATCATGGTCTCTACCTACTTCGCGAAGAAGCACAACCTCTCGCTGAACGGCAAGGTCACCAGCACCGACGTTGTGGAATCCGTCAGCGCCCCCGGTACTGATAAGACTGCCGAATACACCGTCGTCGGTCTGTTCGACCCCGGTTTTGAAGGATCCACCACCAATCAGGCTGTCTTCATTGGTGGCACCAGCCTCGGCGAAGCCACCCTGAAAGCAGCCGAGACAGCAAACAGTAGCTCCGCGGCAGGCCACCGAAGCATGGCTGGCGCGAACCTCATCTACCTCAAGTTCAAGGACGGCGTAACCGACGCCAAGCTCAAGAGCCTGCAGGACTCCCTCAGCAGCGGCGACGCCAAGAACGACCCGCGCGTTATGACCGGTCAGAAGCTGCTGGAGGACTACCAGAAGACCATCTCCACGGTCTTCACCTCCATTAGCGTGGTCCTGGGCGCCTTCGCGGCGCTGGCTCTGCTGGTTTCCTCGTTCGTCATCTCCAACACCTTCGCGGTGCTGGTCGGCCAGCGCATCCGTGAACTGGCTCTGTTGCGCACCCTCGGTGCCCGCGGCGGCTCCCTGGTGCGGATGCTACTCGTTGAATCCATTACCGTGGGCGTGGTGTTCTCCCTCATCGGTGCACTGCTGACCTTCCCGGTCGGCATGCTGGTGGGAACCATGGTTTCGACCATCATGATCTCCTACTCAATCACCCCGGTGATTATCAGTACCCTGATCTGCACCATCGTGACGGTTCTGGCGTCGCTCTCCCCGGCACGAAGTGCCCTGCGCATTTCGCCCATTAGCGCGATGGGCGAGCACACCAACCTTGAGATGCGCAAGCCCGGCAAGGTCGGCCCGATCCTGGGTCTGGTCTTTGGCGCCGCAGGTATCGGCCTGGTGATGTTGGCTCAGAACCAGGGTTCCGGTGAGGGTGCCGGCAATAAGGCCATTGCCTTCATGATGGGGGCCGCGCTGCTGCTCGGTATTGCGGTCTTCCTCCTCACCCCGCTGGTACTGCCCCCGCTGGTACGCGCCCTCGGCACGGTCACCCGCACCCAGACCGGCAAGCTGGCGCTCGCCAACGCGCTGCGTTCGCCCAAGCGTACCGTCTCCACCGGCCGTGCCGTGCTGGTGGGTACCCTGGTCGTGTCGACTGTGCTGACCGGTTACTCGGTGCTGAGCGCCTCGCTGACCAAGGCCCTAGATCAGCAGTACCCGATTTCTGCGCAGGCAAAGTACAGCTCGTATGACCAGTCCGAGGCAGCCTCCACCGTAACCAAGGCGGAGGAAATCGCCTCCAAGGTCAAGGGTATTAAGAACGTTCAGGCATCCGCCGTCGGTTACGCAGCCGGTGTGGTCGACTACACCGTCGAGTACGAGGGACAGACCGCCAACCAGAATTCCGACCTGGTGGCGCTAAGCTCCTCCGATTTGAATGCAATCTTGCCGGGCGAAAACTCGAACCTTGCTGACGACACCGTGCTCGTGCCGCAGGGCCTCTGGAAGTCCGCAGGGCTGACCGAGTCCAGCCGCCTGAAGGCACACGGCCCGCTCGGCGAAGTGGAACTCAAACCCGTCAAGTCCGAAACCAAGCAGAACCTGCTGATTGTCAACCCTGCCACCGCCGCCAAGCTGCAGGACGCCAAGAACCCGCAGAAGGTTGCCAACCCTGCCGCTGAGGAAGCTCAGAAGCGCATGGAAGAAGCAATCGCCAGCGGTGACAAGGAAGCTCAGACGAAGGCAGCTCACCTGACCGTCACCAGCCAGGCAACCGGTAACGACACCGTCGTTCTGGTGCGCGCCGCCTCCCCGCTGACCAGTAGCGAGAACGTGACCCTGCAGGCTGACCTGAACCGAGCCAGCCCGGACAGCTCCTTCACTGGTGGTCTGCAGGAACGTCAGACCTACGACCAGATACTGACCGTTATGCTGACCTTCACCCTGGTGATGCTGATGCTCGCAGTGGTTATCTCCATCATTGGTGTGGCGAACACGATGACCCTGTCGGTCAACGAACGCCGCCGTGAGAATGCGATGCTTCGCTCGCTGGGTCTGTCCCGCAGGCAGCTGCGCCGCATGATTTCCATTGAGGCGATTCTGATTACGCTCGCCGCAGTGGTGCTCGGTATGGTTTCCGGTGCGGTGATTGGTAGCCTCTCGGCGCAGATTATTATGTCTTCCATGAGTGCTTCCGCCCCGCTGGTGCTTGACCTGCCGTACGTCTGGTACGTGGTCATCCTCGTTGTGGGTGTGCTCGCTGCGATGCTCGCTTCGGCTCTGCCGGCGGCTCGTTCGGCTCGCATGTCCCCGGTTGAGGGTATGCGCGGCTAACAACCAAATATAGGGTGTGAGAAAGTGAAGCCCCGGAGGGTGCCTCGAAAATGAGGCGCCCGCCGGGGCTTCACTGTGTCCTCTATTCTGCCGCGCTTGTACTCTCAGATTCTTGGAGCTGACCTGTAGCATGGCTTTGCGCGTATGATGGGTGTATGAGCACTAGCCGCCCCAACCTGCGTCGCGGGTACACGCTACCCCATGAAGCGGAGGTTCTTCAGATCCTCCGTGATGCTGGTGTGCGCCGTGCCCGACTCTTCGGCAGCGCCGCCCGAGGTGAACTGACCGAAACAAGCGACCTGGATTTTCTAGTGCAGATGCCGGGTGTAGCCCCTTTTGACGAGTTCATGCAGATGGTGGATGCTCAGCACCGCATTGAACAGTTGACCGGCCGTAGCGTTGATATGGTCACCCGGTTGCGCCTCCGCATCTATGCGGAGGCAGAACCTGACATGGTGGAGTTGCCGCTATGAAAAGCTCGCTTGACGACTTCTCTCTGATTCTTGAGTCAGCTCAGCGTATCTACGCTTTTACGCCCGAGCGATATGAAGACCTGATAGACGACTCAAATGCGGTAGCCCAAGATGCGCTCTGTATGCGCTTTCAGGTTATAGGCGAAACCCTCAACAGGATTCGTACAAAGTACCCAGAAGACTATGAACGGTATGAACGGGCTGAGTGGCAGTACCTCATCGCTATTCGTAACGTTATTTCTCACAGCTATGTGAGTGTTGATTTTGCTGTCCTATGGGATGTCGCCCGGAATAAACTACCTGAGCTGATGAGCGACTTTGAACGAATCATCGACGAGATACAAGAAACTACTTAACTAACAAAGCCCCGGAGGGTGCCTCGAAAAGGAGGCGCCCGCCGGGGCTTCACTGTGCCCTTATATAATGGAGCGCTAGTGGGCGATACCCGCCTCATACGCCATAATGACCGCCTGCACACGATCACGCGCACCCAACTTCGCCAACACATGCGACACATGCGTCTTCACCGTCGCCTCCGAAAGCACCAGCTCCCGCGTAATCTCCGCATTCGACAAGCCACGCGCAATCAAACCCAGCACCTCAAACTCACGCGGCGACAACTGCTCAATCAACTCACGATGCGGATAATCCTGCACAGGCTCAAAGCTTGCATGCTCAGCCGGAATAAACGTCGCCTTAGGAAGCTCAGAACCAGCAGCCGGGGTAGTAGCCTGCGCAGAGTCGGCACCAGGAGCAACAGGAGCGGGGGAGTCCAGCACCGGAATCATGTGCTCCAACAGGCGGCGAGTCGCAGACGGCGCAATCACCGCATCGCCGCGGTGCACCGTACGAATCGCCTCCAGCAGCTGCTCCGGCGGGGTGTCCTTCAACAAGAAACCGCTCGCACCCGCACGCACCGCTGAATACACGTACTCATCAATATCGAAGGTCGTGAGCATAATAATACGCACCCGCTCATCCTCGGAAACTTCACGCTCGCCGTCACGCTCCAGGATGCGGCGCGCCGCCTCCAGGCCGTCGCAATGCGGCATACGTACATCCATGAGGATGACCTGCGGCGCCTGCCCCTCAGAGACCATGCGGTCAAAAACGTCGATAGCCGCCAGGCCGTCGTCAGCTTCCATGACGACCTGCAGGTCTGGCTGGGAGTTGACGAGCATGCTCAAGCCGCCGCGCACTAGGCGCTGGTCGTCGACGAGCATCACGCGGATCGGCTGGGTGGTCTGTGGTGCAGAAGAGTACATAGTTTCAATCCTAGATCACGGGGTAGTAGAGGGCACGGGTATTAGAGGTCGCGGTAGGGTAGCGCCGCCTCAACGAGCCAGCCGCCGTCGGGCTGCAGACCGTAGGTGAGGGTACCGTGGTAGAGGGCGATGCGCTCGCTCATGCCGCGCAGACCGTTGCCGCTACCGGGTACCGGGCGAGCTGTGTGCTGAGCCGCGGCAGAGGAAACCGGGTCGTTCTGAACCCGCAACTGCAGACCGTCCTTACCCCAGTGAATAGTGACGGTGGTTGCCGCGCCGGGAGAGTGTTTGAGTGCGTTGGTGAGCGCCTCCTGCACGGTACGGTAGGCCGCAAGTTCTGCACCCTGCGGTAGGGTGCGCGCCATGGTGCCGGTGATTCTGGTGAAGATGACGGGTAGTCCGGCGCGGCGGCTCTGCTCCACGAGGGCGGGCACATCGCTGAGGGTGGGCACTGGTGCGTAGGCGGTTGCCTCGTCCGTGCGGAGTAGCCCGAGTAGGGAACGCATCTGCGTGAGCGAGTCGCGTGCCGTGTCTGCAATGAGTTCGAGGGTCTGCTCCGCAATATCCGGCGTGCTCTGCTGAGCCTGACCCGGCTGCTCTGCCTGTTCAGTCTGCTGCTCTGCCTGCTGGGCGCGTGCGGTGCGGGCGCTCGCGGCGGCGTAGCGTGCTCCGTCCGCCTGGGAAATAATGCTGGAGAGCGAGTGCGCCACAATATCGTGCATTTCGCGGGCGATGCGGGTGCGTTCGTCCTGCGCTGCGAGGCGGCGTTCCTGCTCCTGCTCGTATTCGAGGCGGCGGGCGCGTTCTTTGAACTCTTCGCTGCGTAGTTCACGCATGCGGCGGGAGTCGCCGAGGAACCAGAAGACGGTGAAGATGGATCCGCAGAGCACGCCGAGCATCAGGGAGATGAAGATGCGGGCGGGTATATCGTCCCAGTGGTAGAGGAACGAGAGTGAGGCCTGCACGGTGACGGCGAGTGCGCCGACCCAGCCGAGAATGAGGGCGCGGAAGCGGGCGCGGCGGGTCCAGTGCCTGCCGGTGTGGTAAGCGGCGAGGCTGACCGGCGGGTAGCAGGTGATGACGAGTGAATCGGGGAAGGGGACGACGAGGGTGAGACAGAGCGCCGCGATGATTACGTAGATGCTGCCGTAGGGGAAGCGGTAGCGGAAGTAGAGCGCGGTGGTGCTGCAGAGCGCGGAGATGAGCGGGATCCAGCCGTAGCCGTTGATGAAGGCAACGGAGAGCACGCAGCAGAAGAACTGCATGTGCGCGACGACGATGAAGTTCATCCAGCCGCGTTTGTCTCTGAGGTAGCTTTGTACGCGGCTGGAGGCGGTGATGGCGTCGGCGGGCAGGTTGTTGCTTTCTGAGCTGCCGCGGGTATGCGTTACGGCGTGGCCTGATTCGGCTGTCTCTGTGCTGTGCTGTGGGTTCTTCGGGGGTTGGGGGTGCTTGAGGGGCATGGTTCCAGTGTAGCGAGAGGGTGTATCGAGGGGGTGAGGGGAGTGGGTACGGTGGTCTGTGTAATACGCTGACGTGCATAGGGTGTGTGGGTATGTCTTTATCTGTGTGTGCTTCTGTGTGGGTGACACGCCAATATGCGGGATTATTTATGAGGTTTGCCACAATAAATCGGATTTTTCTCTCAATCACCACTTGAGAGTTTGGGGTTATATGGGGTTTGAATTTAGATGCCTACCTTTGAAAACTTTCTTAAGTAACCTATTTGAGTTGAAAAACCTTCAAGCTTAACGGAGGGTTTTGATTAAAGCCCCTCATCGGGGGTCTATTGAAGGCCATTGCGGGGGTTGGATTTGGTGAGTATAGTTTTACCTGTATCGTCACCCGGCGTGTAGAGGATTGAACCTAGTGGGCATACCAAGCCTCCTGTAGGGCGCTCCCACGCGGAACGGTGCAACATTATGTCGTTATCACCATGGGGTTGGCTTAAGCTGACTCGCTCACTCACTCGACTTGTCTCAAGTGATGTTTTTCGCCGCGCACTACACGGCGGGTGATAACTCTTATTCCTCAAATGACATCACTCTCGAAGGACATATATGTCTACTAATATTTCTCGCCGCAAGGTTGTCGCTGGCGCAGCATGGGCTGCTCCGGTTGTTGCAGCATCTGCTGCGGTTCCCGCATTTGCTTCCTCCACCGTGTGTGAGTGGGAGTCCAGTGCTGCATACTCCACTGCAGGTACCACTGCAGGCGCTAAGGGCACCACTTCTTTCGTTGTTCCCGCACTGGTCGACAAGATTAAGTTCGAGGTCGTCGGTGGTGCTGGTGGTACCAACTACGACGATATGGCAGCAGGCTCCGGCGCTAAGATTACCGGTGAAATTTCCGTGAGGGCTGGCCAGACTGTTCAGCTCGTCGGTGCAGCTGGTGGTATCGGTAACGGCCCCCTGACCGCAGCTGAGGGTGGTGAGGGCTACGGTAACGGTGGTTCCTCCAACCTGCCCACCCCGATTCCCAGCAGCGTCATGCAGCAGGTCAACACTATTTGGCCCGCTAACTCCCCGCTGAAGCGTGTTACCTACTCCGCTTCCGGCGGCGGCTCCTCCGCTCTGGTCATCGACGGCACCCCGATTGCAGTTGCAGGTGGCGGCGGTGGCGCTGGCTTCATCAACAACGGTGGCGCTAACAACAACCCCCAGTACATGGAACCTGGCGCAGTGACCGCTTCCTGGCAGTGGCCCTCCGGCGCAAAGCGCAACGGAAACATTATCTTCGGCTCCACCGGTGGTTCCGCTGATGGTGCATCGGGTTCTGCAGGTCTTGAAGGCTTCGGTATCTACGATGCTGACAGCTCCATCAGGGAAACCGTTGAGGCCGGTGAAGGTGGCGCAAACGGTATCGGTGGTAACGGCGGTGCCAAGACCGCTCTGCACACCGGCAAGTCCCCGAACGGTGTACTGGGCTTCTCCTCCGCTAACAACCAGGAGATTTACCAGTCCTCCAAGTCCGGTAACAACGGTGGCTCCGGCTTCGCCGGTGCTGGTGGTGACGGTGTGGCATCCTACTCCTACCTGATCGACAACAACGATCGCACCAAGAAGGAAGTTGGTACCCACAACGGTTCTACCTACGCTCTTGAGTACTCCTCCATCGGTTTCAACTTCAACGGCTACGAGTCGGTTGTCTCCGCAGGTGGTGGCGCAGGCTACGGTGGCGGTGGCTCCGGTGCTTCCAGCTCCTCCTCCGCAATCGTTCTGACCCAGAAGTGGAACAACAACCCCAAGGGTCTTCGCCAGAACGTCTCCTTCGGCCAGCTCGGTGGCGGCGGTGGCGCAGGTGGCTCCTACGTTGCTCCCGGTGTGTCCGGCGGTACCATTACCTCCGCAGGCAACGCTCCGACCGCTCGTAGCACTCGTGGTAACGGCTACGTCAAGGTCACCCTCTGCAAGCGCACCGCGTAATTGCATAGACCTTTAGGGCTCTCACTCTGAGTGAGAACTCATAACAATGTTCCCCGGCTGATGATTCAGCCGGGGAACATTGTTTTAACCGGCAGAGACTGGGCATCCCAGAGCCTATAGGGTGCCGGGCCGAACCAGAAGGGTAGGGGAGTAGCGGGGTAGGAGCTGCAGCTACTCAGGTACCGCCTAACCCCGAGCATGTCTAGCCCAGAGTCTGAGAACCCGCCCGCGCACCCTACCGCCTGCCCGGCTGCGCGTACTACGGTAGAGGCATGACTGAAGCACGTAGCATCGACCTCGCCGTCATCCCCGGCGACGGCATCGGCCCCGAAATCATTACCGAAGCCCAGCGCATCCTCACCCGCGCCTGCGAGCTCGAAAACATCACCGTAACCCCCACCCACTACAAGCTCGGCGCCGAGCACTGGCTGGAAACCGGCGAAACCCTGCCCGACTCCACTATGGAATCCCTCAAACAGCACGACGCCATCCTCTTCGGCGCTATCGGTGCAGACCCGCGTAGTGGTCAGATTCCGTCCGGCCTCATCGAACGCGAAATGCTCCTGAAGCTGCGCTTCGCCTTCGACCACTACATCAACCTGCGCCCCTCCCGCCTGTACCCCGGCGCAGTCTCCCCGCTTGCCAACCCCGGTAACATCGACTTCGTAGTCGTGCGTGAGGGCACCGAAGGCCCCTACATCGGCAACGGCGGAGTGATTCGCCAGGGCACCCCGCACGAAATCGCTACCGAGGTATCCCTCAACACCGCGCACGGAGTGGAGCGCCTGGTCCGCTACGCTTTCGAGCTTGCCTCCACCCGCCGCAAGAAGGTCACCCTCGTGCACAAGACCAACGTGCTCACCCACGCCGGCCGCCTCTACAACCGCTACTTCGCCGAAATCGCGGCCGAATTCCCCGAGGTCGAGACCGACTACCTGCACATTGATGCGACCACCATCTTTATGGTGACTGACCCCGCCCGCTTCGACGTGATCGTGACCGATAACCTCTTCGGCGATATCATCACTGACCTGGCCGGCGCGGTTACCGGCGGTATCGGCTACGCGGCCAGCGGCAACATCAACGCCGTCGGCGAGTTCCCCTCCATGTTTGAGCCCGTACACGGCTCCGCGCCGGACATCGCCGGCCAGAACAAGGCCAACCCCACCGCCGCAATCCTCGCCGGCGCAATGCTGCTGCGTCACCTCGGCCACGATACCGCCGCAGCCCGCATTGTAGACGCTGTTGAGGCAGATATGCGCGAAAATGGCGCGACCGTGCGTGGAACCGACCAGGTCGGTGCGGACGTGCTCGCACGCCTCGGCTAAAATTACTCGGCTGGAAAGCACCCGTAGCGTGCGTGCTGAATGAGCTGCACCAGCGACGTGCGCTCACGAGGCACAAAACCTCAGAAGCCCGGAAGGAACGCTCCTTCCGGGCTTCACCCGTACCTTGGGTACTACCCTGGGTACCCGGGCCGGTAGGGGAGAGGGCCCAAGCGCTTGCGGTATCACACCTACCCAAACCTGTAGACCGAAACTGCCCGCCGAACCTGGCCCACCGAAACCCACCTGTTCACATCCTGAATGAGATAAAAGGTGCACATGCGGCAAAAGCATCTTTCCGGTACTCTAAAACAGTCGAGCACACCCGCCCGACCTCCTCGGCGGTGGACACCATCCACCACTCCCTTTGATGCATCCACGCTACTCGACAGCACGAACCGTCCCCACGGATGCACCACCTGCCTCGGCACCGCGCCCACCGCACACACCCCGGCGCACCAGCATCCGCAGGCAGCCCCGGTCGCTCCCACCGTGCGAGAGCGACCGAACTCGAGAACGCAGAATGATGCATTAGACGAAGAGGAACGCAGAACGATGGCCATCGAATTCAGCCACGAAGCAAACCAGTCACCCGCCTCCGCCGAACGCCGCGAAGAAATCCTCAAGAACCCCGGCTTCGGTGACTACTTCACCGACCACATGGTCACCATCGACTGGGAAGGCGACTACAAGACCGGCGGTACTTGGTACGACGCCCGAGTCCACCCCTACGGCCCGCTCGTTCTTGACCCCGCAGCATCCGTTTTCCACTACGGCCAGGAAATTTTCGAGGGTATTAAGGGCTACCGTCACGCCGACGGCTCCGTGTGGACCTTCCGCCCCGAGAAGAACGCCGCCCGTTTTGCGAACTCCGCACATCGTCTCTCCCTGCCGCAGCTGCCCGCCGAGACCTTCATTGAGTCCCTGCGCCAGCTGATTAAGGCGGACGAATCGTGGGTTCCCACCGGTGACGGTGAGGCCTTCTACTTCCGCCCCTTCATGATTGCTACCGAGGCGTTCCTGGGTGTTCGCCCGGCCCGCCACGTGCAGTACCACGTGATTGGCTCGCCCGCCGGTAACTACTTCGGCACTCCCGAGCCCGTGGACATTTGGCTCTCCACCACCTACGCCCGTGCAGGCGAGGGCGGTACCGGTGCCGCCAAGTGCGGCGGTAACTACGCAGCCTCCATGATTGCCCAGATTGAGGGTGAGAAGCACGGTTGCAAGCAGGTGATCTTCAAGGACCCGCACCGTGGCGACGCCATCGAAGAGCTCGGCGGCATGAACGTGTTCTTTGTCTTCGGCAAGGAAAACAAGATTGTCACCCCCGAGCTGACCGGCACCATCCTGGAGGGTGTGACCCGCTCCTCGCTGATTCAGCTGGCTAAGGACCGCGGCATGACCGTGGAGGAGCGCGCCATCACCCTCAACGAGTGGCGCGAGGGCGTGGCTAACGGTGACATTACCGAGGTTTTTGCCTGCGGTACCGCCGCTGTGGTTGCCCCCATCGGCAAGCTCAAGGCTGAGGACTTCGAGATTCCAGCACCCACCGAGCACTTCGGTGAGATTTCTAAGAGCCTGCGTGAGGAGCTCGTCGGTATTCAGGTGGGTACCGTTGAGGACCGCCACGGCTGGATGACCCGCCTCATCTAATCTTTCACGTGAAATCCCCGCAGGATGCGCACCCACCCGGAACGCGCACCCGCGGGGATTCGCTGTGCCCGCTAAAACCCGACCCGCCGCCACCGCACTCGAAGGCTGGTACTCTAGAAAGTATGCGTATTGCACGATTTACCGTAAATAATGAGCTCCACTTCGGGCTGGTCGAAGGCGAAGCGGGCGAAGAGACCCTGCGCGTCATCGCCGGCGACCCCTTCTACTCGGGTGTCGAACCGACCGGCACCACCTACCCCATCGATCTGGTGCGTCTGCTCGCCCCGATCATCCCCCGCTCCAAGGTGATTGGAGCGATCGCAAACTGGGCAGGAACCGAGGCACCCGCCTCCCCGCAGTTCTTCCTTAAGCCGAACACCACCGTGATCGGCCCCGGTGACCCCGTGACTCTACCCGACTATTCCGAGGCTGTCAGCCCCGAGGGTGAGCTCGCCGTCATCATCGGCCGTATCGCCAAGTCCGTGCCGCTCGAGCGTGTACACGAGGTCATCTTCGGCTACACCGTAGCCAACGACCTCACCGCCCGCGACCTGCTCGAGGACCGCCAGTGGACCCGCGCTAAGGGCTTCGACGGCGCCACCCCGCTCGGCCCCTGGATCGAAACCGACCTGGACACCGATTCGCTGAACATCACCACCTGGGTTGATGGCGACGTCGTGCAGGAGGGCAACACCTCCGAAATGCACTACTCCGTGGCTGAGCAGGTGGCCGCAGCCTCCGAAATCTTCACCCTGCTACCTGGCGACGTCCTCCTGACCGGCACCCCCGCCGGCGTCAGCGTGCTACGCGACGGCAACGAGGTCGAGATTGAGGTTGAAGGCATCGGTTCTCTTGTCACCCGCGTACGCGACTAAACCGTCCGCGCCCCACACCATCTACCGTCCATCCTGAACACACCGTCAAGGAGACATCATGACCGAATACCACGGTCCCGTACTCAACACCCCCGCAGACACCCGTGTGCGTTTCTGCCCCTCGCCCACCGGCACCCCGCACGTGGGCATGGTGCGCACCGCCCTCTTCAATTGGGCCTACGCACGCCACACCGGCGGTAAGCTCGTCTTCCGCATTGAGGACACCGACGCCGCGCGTGACTCCGAAGAATCGTTCAACCAGGTGCTCGAATCCCTGCACTGGCTCGGCATCAACTGGGACGAAGGCGTGGGCGTTGGCGGCCCGCACGAGCCCTACCGCCAGTCCGAGCGTAAGACCGCCGGTATCTACAACGAGATTTTCCAGAAGCTCGTTGAGGGCGGCTACGTGTACGAAGACTTCTCCACCCCCGACGAGGTGAAGGAACGCCGCAAGGCCGCCGGTCAGGACCCGCAGCTCGGCTACGACAACTACGACCGCAACCTCACCGAGGAACAGAAGGAAGCCTACCGCGCTGAGGGCCGTAAGCCCGTGTGGCGTCTGCGCATGCCCGACGAGGACATCACCTTCAACGACCTGGTTCGCGGCGAAATCACCTTCAAGGCCGGTACCGTACCCGACTACGTGGTGGTCCGCTCCAACGGCGACCCGCTGTACCCCTTTGTGAACCCCGTTGACGACGCGCTCATGGGCGTCACCCACGTGCTGCGCGGTGAGGATTTGCTCTCCTCCACCCCGCGTCAGATTGCGCTCTACCGCGCGCTCATCGACACCGGTGTGACCACCTTCATCCCCGAGTTTGGCCACCTGCCCTACGTCATGGGCCAGGGCAACAAGAAGCTCTCCAAGCGCGACCCCGAGTCGAACCTCTTCCTGCTGCGCGACGCCGGCTTCATCAAGGAAGGCCTGCTGAACTACCTGTCCCTGCTGGGCTGGTCCCTGTCCGCAAACCAGGACGTCTTCAGCATCGACGAGCTCGTTGAGCACTTCGACGTGCACGACGTTGTTGCCAACCCCGCACGCTTCGACGTGAAGAAGGCAGAGTCCATCAACGGCGACCACATCCGTGCCCTCGCCCCCGAGGACTTCCGCAACCGCCTGGTGCCCTACCTGCAGGCCGCCGGCGTGCTCGGTGAAACCCTCACCGAGCGTGAAGAACAGATTCTCACCGAGGCCGCACCCCTGGTTCAGGAGCGTATGCAGCTGCTCGGCGAAGCACCCGGCCTGCTCGCATTCCTCTTCAAGGCGGACGAAGAAATCAGCACCGCAGACGACGCCCGCAAGCAGCTCAAGGAATCCGCACCGCAGGTGCTGGCCGCCGCCATCGAGGCCCTCGAGCCTATCGAGGACTTCACCGCAGCCAACATCGAGGCTGCACTGCGTTCGGCCATCGTCGACGGCCTGGAAATCAAGCCGCGCTTGGCCTTCGGCCCCGTGCGTACTGCCGTGTCCGGCGAGCGTATCTCCCCGCCGCTGTTCGAGTCCATGGAGATCCTGGGCAAGGACTCCTCCCTCGCACGCCTGCGCAAGCTGGCCGCTGAACTGGGCTAACCATGAGTCGGTCGAACAACCGCTCCATCGTCGGTCAGGCACTGCGCAAGGGTACCGTCATGGCCTTCGCCAACGCCTGCATTATCTGGCTGTTCGCGTACATCGCCGGTGTGGATCATTCCGTGTGGATGGTCGTCATCATTCTTGCCGGCGCGGTGCTCGCGTACGTGACCGCCTTCCTGGAAGCGCGCGCCATGCAGAACGCGGCGCGCTCGCACGGCGGTGATAGCGACAGCTCGTCTGACGGCGTGGATTCCACGGACTTTTCGGACTCCACCGACTCCTCGGACGACGGCGACGACTTCGTCGACCCGGGCCCCGACCCCTACGCCGGCGACTTTGACTCTGGCTCAAGTAGTTCCGACTACAGCAGCTCGGACTACAGTAGCTCGGACTCGGGCGGAGGCGACTCCGGTGGTGGTGACTCTGGTGGAGGCGACTAGCGCCTCCTGACGCTTGCATGAGCGGTGAGTACCTGGCGGTGGGTACCCGGTGCCCCCGCTCTCGCGAGGCTAGGCATTTCCCCTCCCAGCGGTGGGTTTTCTGGAAGAGATTCCGGAAAACCCGCCGTCGGGAGGGGAAATTTTTTATTGCCTAAAGAAAAATTTTTTATGATGGATATTTCATGTATATTTACTTGTTGAGACGTTTTTGTGGGTGAATTTTAGGGATTTGAACGCATGATTGGGGGAATTTTGGGTTGCATGCCCCGCCCGGTGTCCGTATAGTTATATCCGTTGCCGCGACAAACAAAGTTTGAAGCGAAAATATGCGGTTGTAGCTCAGTTGGTAGAGCACCACCTTGCCAAGGTGGATGTCGCGAGTTCAAGTCTCGTCAACCGCTCCACTGAAAGCCCCGAGGTTCGCCTCGGGGCTTTTGCGTTGCCTGTAGAAGTTGCACGCCTTTTTGGAATGGTGGCAGGCCTGCGGAAACGAAATCTGCGGATGTGAAACCTCTGAAGGCTGACGAGATACGGGAGTGGCGGAGCGGGGCGCTGCAATTCTGGGCTGGTCAATCCTGCGTCGGTCATCTTTGTAACGGCCCGCTAGCCCATCTCGGGGTGCCTATCTAGATTGGGTGTCTTGACTCGACCCCAGGCGGCGGCAAGGAGTCAAAAAATCTTCAAAAATTTTGATGGGCAAATCGCGCAGGGTCGCGCAGGGGAGGGTTGAAAACGGCATTCCGACCCTTCTTGGGGATGCCGGGAGGGGTAGAAATCGGCCCGCAGACCCTTTTTTTGAGGAATTTTCAAAAAACTTTTCAGCCCCTAAAACCCCGGAATTCTGCGGAAGTAGTGGGTGCTGAGGTGGCAGTGTGAGGTAGGTAACCGTATTTTGGCTTGCGCGCCTCCCGAAAGCCCCGTATAGTTATTACTCGTTCCGGTGATGAGTCGAAAGGCGAAAACGGAACGGTAACTCAATAGAGTAATGGGATATGGTGTAATTGGCAACACGAAGGTTTCTGGTTCCTTTGTTCTAGGTTCGAGTCCTGGTATCCCAGCTAACCTCCACATGGAGGTTGCGGCCCCATCGTATAGCGGCCTAGTACTCCGCCCTCTCACGGCGGCAACACCGGTTCAAATCCGGTTGGGGTCACACTAGGAAAAAAGCCTTGGTTCTTCGGAATCAAGGCTTTTTTGTTTATATCTGTATCTGTCGGATGATCTTTTAGATTCTATGGTGCCGCCGTGAGCCTCTCACGGCGCCGCTCCTGACGTCGCGGCACTCCGGGGCATGATGAAATCCCTCGCGCGCTCGGCATCATGCCCCTCCGTCACCTGTTCACATCCGGTTGGGGTCACTACTAGGAAAGAAGCTCTCCAGTCGAAAGACTGGGGAGCTTTTTTGTTTATCTGATGAAAACTGGTTTGAGATTCTATGGTGCCGCCGTGAGCCTCTCACGGCGCCGCTCCCCGGGGGGGGGGGGGGACAAAGTTTCTCAAAAAAGTTGGCCCCTCAATTTGACCTCCCCTCAAACCGTCGGTATAGTCTTATCCGTAAGCGTGATTGGCGCAGTGGTAGCGCGCTTCGTTCACACCGAAGAGGTCACTGGTTCGAACCCAGTATCACGCACCAAAAACCCCCGTTTCAAGGAACGGGGGTTTTATTGTGTCCACCCCGGCGCACCCTCCACAAAGGCTCCGAAAACCCGCCGACCCGCCCTGGGACGCATCAACCGGCCAGCCGAGAGAACGCCAAACCCCGACACGGCCCCACCACGAACGAGGTACCCCGTGACATCACCCGAACTCGCAACCTCCACCGACTACGGACGAATGTACTCCCGCAAGCGCGGGGGAGAACTGCTCGTGCCCTCCATTACCACCGTCATCGGGCAGCACGCCACCGACCTGAGCGGCTGGCACGGATACATGGCCGCCAAAGCCGCACTCGAAGACCAGCGGGCCTACCGCGCCTCCGGATCGCACGGCCTCAAGTTCGCCATTATCCGCGACGCGGCTAGCGCCTCCGAACGATACCGCGACGCCGCAGCCGCACGAGGCGACCGCGTGCACAACTACGCCGAAAACATCGCCCTGCGCGCCATGGGTCGCGACCACGACGTCGCCGGATGCCGCGAACTGCTCATCGCCAACGGCGAGCAAGCCTACGCCGACCGCTTCGACGAATGGTGGGAAGCCTTCAACCCCCGCCCCCTCGCCGCCGAAATTACCATCTGGAACGACACCGTCGGCTACGCGGGCACCCTCGACCTCGTCGCGGAAATCGCGGGCCGCACCTGCATCATCGACTACAAAACCAAAGGCACCGACAAGCGCGGCCGCGTCAAGGCGCTCGACGAGAAGGTCATCATGCAGCTCGTCGCCGGCCTCAAAGCCGAAGAATCCCTCGTCGACCCCGACGCCGGCACCTGGGAACCCTGGAAATACGGTGACGCGCCCGTGCTCATGGGCGTGGCCCTCGGCGAAACGCAAGTTCTGCCGCAGCAGGCGAACCCCGCCGTGCTCGAACGCAACTGGTATAAATTCTGCGCCCTGCGCCGCGTCTGGGAATTCGACCGCCAGCTGCAGGAATTTGAGGACCCCGCGCTCATGCCTGTTGTTCCGCCGCCCACCGAGCGACGCTCCGCCGCATAGCATTGCGAGGGGCCGGACAGAATGAGCCCCGGCCTCGCTCAGCTCCCGTGGCGACGACCCGCCCGGAGACTCAGCCTAGAACGCGGCCCAGAGACTTCTGCCGAAGACCCCTCTAGATTTACCCGCCCCGATTCGGGGACAATGGGGGAGAGCCACACCCCGCGGCACCCCACCGAATATCCGTTAGCACATTAGACCGGCCCGGCGCCGGCAGAGGAGAACCATGACCATCCTGAGCATCCGCACCGTGGGCGACCCGGTGCTACGTAGCGTCTGCGAACCCATCACCGTCTTCGACGACGACCTGGCACGACTCATCGACGACATGCTAGAAACCATGTACGATGTGGGCGGCGTGGGATTGGCCGGCCCGCAGATCGGCATCTCCAAGCAGATCTTCACCTTCGGCGGCATCGACGACCGCGAAGGCTACATCATCAACCCCGTGCTCGAAGTCGGCGAAGAAGACCAGGAAGGCGGCGAAGGCTGCCTGTCCGTGCCCGGTCAGAAGTCCGCGACCCCGCGCAAGAACTGGGCGCGCGTGACCGGCGTGGACCGCCACGGCGAACCCCTCGTGCTGGAAGGTGAAGGCCTGTTCGCGCGCATGCTACAGCACGAAACCGACCACCTGCACGGCAAGCTCTTCATTGACCGCCTCGTCGGTGAAGACCGTCGACGCGTGATGCGTGCCCTGCGTGCCGCCGACTACAACACTGTCGCCGCAAAGACCGTGACCGAACGTGCAACCCGCGTGGGCGGTGCCTTCGGGGCCGGTGGCGCATTCGGTGCCGGTTCTGCTGGTTCCTCCTTCGGCAGCTTCGGAAAGTAGGCTCACATGCTCAACATCATTTACGCAGGCACCCCCGACGTGGCCGTGCCCCCGCTCGACTACCTCGCAAGCTCCGATAAGGTGCGCGTGGTGGGCGTGCTCACCCGCGAGGACGCCCCCGTGGGCCGCAAGCGCGTGCTCACCCCCTCCCCGGTCGCCCAGCGAGCCGAGGAGCTCGGCCTGCCTGTTGTGAAGGCAAACCGCTGGAACGACGAAGCCGCCGCAGCCCTCGCCGAACTGAACGCTGACGCAGCCGCCGTGGTCGCCTACGGTGCCCTGCTGCCGCTACCCGCGCTCGAATCCCTGCGCTACGGCTGGGTCAACCTGCACTTCTCCAAGCTGCCCGCATGGCGCGGCGCCGCCCCCGTACAGCGCGCCCTCATCGCCGGTGAGCAGGAAATTTTCTCCACCACCTTCCTGCTCGAAGAAGGCCTGGACACCGGCCCCACCTTCGAACAAGAATCCACCCCCGTGGCCGACGACGACACCGCAGGCTCCGTGCTCATGCGCCTGGCCACCAGCGGCGGCGCGCTACTCGAGCGCACCTTTGAACGCCTCGAGGCTGGCGAACACGGTACCGTGCAGGTCGAGGACGAGTCGGTCAGCTACGCCTCCAAGATGAGCATTGCCGACGGCCGCCTCACCTGGACCGAGCCCGCCGAACAGATTCTGGCGCGCTTCCGCGGCGTGACTCCCGAACCCGGCGCATGGTGCGAACTGGGCGAAAACCGCTTCAAGATTGGCAGTCTGGCGGTTGCCGATGAGCGCCTGGTAGCCTCCCTGACCGAGACGAACGGCGGCCCCCTGGCACCCGGCGCGGTGCGCCTGCACGCGAAGAAGGTGCTGGTCGGCACCGGTACCGAACCCCTGATGCTGCTGCAGGTTCAGCCCGCCGGTAAGAAGATGATGGACGCGCCCGCGTGGGCTCGCGGCGCTGGCAAGGACATGGCGGAAGGCCTGGTGGTACTCGCATGAGCAACGAAAGGCGCCCCCACAAGGGTGGATACGGCAAGCCCGGTCACTCCGGTAAGCCCGGCAACGGCAAGTTCAACCAGGGCAGTGGCCAGGGCGAAGGCGGTGCGAAGCGTAAGCGTCGCCGCCGCTCCGGCGCTGGCAACGGCTCCGGCTCTGGTGTGAGTGAGCAGAACCGCCAGCAGTCCCAGAATTCCCAGCGCTCTCAGAACCAGCGCTCACAGAATCAAAGCTCGCAGGGCCGCCCGCAGAAGTGGGATGACAACTCCCGCAGCGAATCGCGCACCGGCCGCCGCTTCGACGGCCTGACCAGCGTCGAACGCGCCGCACGCCGCGCCAAGACCGCCCACGAGGACACCAAGCGCGGTGGCGGCGGCACCTCCCAGCGCAATAAGAGCGGCCACGAACGCAACCGCCGCTCCATGTCCGCCCGCGAATTCTCGGCGGCGGCGCCCTCCGCACGCTCGCGTACCGCAGACACCGCCCGCGCAACCGTCTTCGACGTACTGCGCTCCGTGGCAGAATCTGACGCCTACGCGAACCTGGTGCTGCCCAAGGCGATTCGTAGCCACCGCCTCGACCACCGCGACGCGGGCTTCGCGACCGAGCTGACCTACGGCACGCTGCGCCACCAGGGCACCTACGACGCAATCCTGCGCCATTGCGTGGACCGCCCCCTCGAGAAGGTCGGCGTGACCACCCTGATTGTGCTGCGCATGGGCGTGCACCAGCTGCTGAACATGCGCGTTCCCGCCCACGCGGCGCTGAACCAGAGCGTGTCCCTGGCACGCGAAAAGATCGGTGCGGGCCCGGCAAGCTTCATCAACGCGGTGCTCCGCCGTGTTTCCGAGCGCACCCCCGAAGAGTGGTACGAACTCATCATCGAGGAGGCCAAGGACGACACAGAACGCATGGCCCTGCTCGCCTCGCATCCGGCCTGGATTGTGCGTTCCATGCGCCAGGCGCTGGTCGCGCACGGCCGCCCCGCCTCCGAAATTGAGCAACTGCTCGAGGCCGATAACCTCGCCCCCGTGGTGAACCTGGTGGCGCTGCCCGGCCTGGGCAGCCTCGAGGAGGCACGCGAACAGGGCGCCGTGGACGGCGAACTGGTTGAGGGCTCGGCACTGTACGCATCCGGCGACTTGGCCCGCCTCGAATCAGTGCGTGAGGGCACCGTCCGCGCGCAGGACGCCGGCTCCCAGCTGGTAGCACGCGCGCTCGCCGCAGCACCCCTGGACGGCACCGACACCGCCTGGCTTGACCTGTGCGCGGGCCCCGGCGGTAAGGCGGCGTTGCTTGGCGCTATCGGTGTTCAGCGTGGCGCATCCCTGGTCGCCAACGAGGCGGCACCACACCGTGCCCAGCTCGTGGAATCCTCCATGCGCCCCCTGCCCGAGGACAGCTACACGGTGCTCACCGGTGACGGTCGCCAGATTCGCGAGACCCTGCGTAAGAACGCCTCCGCACTGCCCGGATCCATTGAGCCCGGTCAGCTTTTCGACCGCGTCATGGTGGATGTGCCCTGCTCCGGTCTGGGTGCCCTGCGCCGCCGCCCCGAGGCGCGTTGGCGCAAGTCCCCGCGCGACATCGCCGAGCTGCTGCCCCTGCAGCGTCAGCTCCTGGACGCGGCCATCGAGGCGACCCGCCCCGGCGGCGTGATCGCCTACGTGACCTGCTCCCCGCACGCGGCAGAAACCCAGAACATTGTGGCCGAGGTGCTCGAAAGCGGTGCGGTCAGCCTGCTCGACTCCGCTGCCGCACTGCGTGAAATTGCCTTGCACATCGAAGGCGCGAACGGCGAGTCCGTGAGCGTGCTGGCGGGGGAGAAGGACCCCGGCCACACTCCTGAAATCAAGGTGAAGAAGGGTGCGCCGGTCGTGAAGGCTTCGGAGAACCCGACCACCGCACAGCTGTGGCCGCACGTGCACGGAACCGACGCCATGTTCCTCGCCCTGCTGCGTAAGAACTAGCCGCTTCACCGCCTAGCATCACCCGCCATACGGCACGGATTTGAAAGGACCCCTATGGGTATTGCCATTAACCCCTCCATCCTCTCGGCGGATTTCGCGAACCTGCAGCGCGAGCTGGAGCGCATCGCGACCGCAGACGCCGCGCATATTGACGTGATGGACAACCACTTCGTCCCCAACCTCACCTGGGGCCCGCCCGTGGTCAAGCGTCTGCGTGAAATCTCGCCGGTGCCGTTCGACGTGCACCTGATGATTGAGGACGCCGACCGTTGGGCACCCGAATACGCCAGCATGGGTTGCGAGTCGGTGACCTTCCACGCGGAGGCGGCTATCGCCCCCATCAAGCTGGCGCGTACCCTGCGTGCCGAGGGCGCGAAGGCAGGCATGGCGCTGCGCCCCGCGACCGCTGTGGAGCCCTACCTGGACATGCTCAGTGAGCTGGACATGCTGCTGATCATGACCGTGGAGCCCGGCTTCGGCGGCCAGGCGTTCCTGGACGTGACCCTGCCGAAGATTGCCCGCGCCGCCAAGGCGATTGAGGGTGCGAATTTGCCGGTGACCGTGCAGGTGGACGGCGGCATCACCGAGGAGACCATTCTGCGTGCGGCCGAGGCGGGCGCAACCTGCTTCGTGGCCGGCAGTTCGGTCTACGGTGTGGACGATGCGCTCGGTGGTCCGGAGGCGGCCATCGCCTCCCTGCGCGCCGCGGCGGCTTCGGTTCAGCGTTCCGGCGCCGGTTGCGGTTGCGGCCACTAGTGGCGCCCCGCACTCAATAAAGCCTCAAGCGCCCCGTTGTGAAGATTGCGCCCCGTCGTGGTTCTTCACGGCGGGGCGTTTGTGCGTCGCGAGAGGGTTGTGAGAGGGGTCAGGGGGAGCGCGGTATTCCGGGGGTGAGGACGTTCATTTGCTTCGTTAGACATCCTGTCAGCAAAATTGTGACAAATTACGAAGAGTCAAAAACCCTGAAAATCCGCGGTAGAACGGGTCATCGCCTCGGGAACATATGCGAGGCTCTGAATATCTTGATGTAACACTCAGATATCTGTAAGGTTAGGTATAGTTTAGTGATATCTAGGGAGAACTATGTCTTTCAACCTTTCCGAGCTGACCGACGCCGAAAACCAGGGTGCATCGGGCGTTAACCGCCGCGCCTTCTTCGGTCTGGCCCTCGCCTCCTCAGCTGCTCTCGCCCTCGCGGCCTGCAGTAGCGAGACCACTACGACCACCACCTCCGGCGGATCCGCATCGGGCGGTTCGAACTCCGGCGGCACCCGCACCATCCAGGATGTCGATGACGAAAAGGTCGAGGTTCCCACCAATCCGAAGAAGGTTATCGTGCTCTCCGAGCCGACCCTCGACGGCCTGCTCGCCCTCGGCGTGACCCCCATCGGTTCCGTCTCCGGCCGCGGCCAGTCCGGCGTTCCGAACTATTTGGCCGACCGAGCCAAGGACGTCAAGATTATCGGCACTGTTGCCCAGGTGAACTACGAACAGATCGGTAACCTCGACCCCGACCTGATTCTGGTCGACTCCACCGGCGTGGACAAGCGCTCCGAGGCCTTCGAAACCCTCAAGAAGATTGCCCCCGTGGTCTACTGCGGCTACGCCGGCGGCGACTGGCGCATCAACTTCCGCAACGTGGCGAAGGCGATGAACATGGTCGACAAGGGTGAAGAGGTCATCAAGGCATACGAGGCAAGTGCCGCAGCGCTGAAGGACCAGCTCGCCCCCAAGTACGGCGACAAGACCTTCTCCATCGTCCGCTGGGCAGGCAACGGCCCCGCCCTGATTCTCAAGGAACTGCCCGCCGGTCAGGTACTCAACGACCTGGGCCTCAAGCGCCCCTCCTCGCAGGACCGCAACGGCCAGGGCCACTCCGAACCGGTCTCCCTGGAGAACCTGGCAACCATCGACGCGGACTACATGTTCCTCGGCACCCTCGGCGGCGCAAGCCAGAAGAACCCGAACGCACAGGGTACCGCAGGTCTGCAGGGCGCCGAAGAAGCACTGAACAAGGCAAAGGAAACCTCCGGATTCACCAACCTGAAGGCAGTCAAGGACGACCACGTGATTCTCGTGGACGGCTCCAAGTGGACCTCCACCGGCGGCCCGCTGCTGCTCGAGGGCATTATCGAAGACGTCAAGAAGGCCCTGCCCCTCTAAATCCTCGCCCCCTCTTTTAGCTTCCCGTAGTGGCTCCGGCCGCTGCGGGAAGTTCGCACGACTCACCACCTCGCAAGGAACAACCACCATGACCCATCACCGCCCCGCCCGTGCCGTTGCACGGTACGGCGCTGTCGTCGCGCTTGCCGGCGCGCTCGTAGCCCCCGGCGCGGCTCTGACGGCACCGGCCGCATTCGCGGATTCCAACCTGCCGATTGGAATCGCCTCGGACCCGGCGGCCACCCCCTCGGCCACTCCCAGTGCCGAGTCGAGCAAGACTCCGGATCCCACCCAGTCTGCGTCGCCGAGCCCCACCTCCGAGTCGACGAAGTCTGCCGACCCCAAGCCCGCGAACCCCGTGAAGGCGAATGTCACCATCTCCACCGAAAAGTGGCGCGAAGGCAAGATTGTGGTGCGCGGTGAAGGCTTCGTGAGCAATGCCCCCGGCCGCGGTGCCGTGTTTGCGGTCAAGTTCCTGGATGCCCGCCCCGACGAGGCTCACCAGGCCATCAACCCGCTGACTAAGAAGGGTGGTAACTCGCCCGCGAACTTCATGGCAATCGCCAAGGAAGACGGCACCTTCGAGGTTGAGGTACCCCTGCCCACCACCGAAAACACCGGTCTGAGCGCTGAAGATTTGGCTAAGGCAGGCTGGGCTACCGAAAATTCCGAGCACAACGTGCAGGTCCTCTCCGGTTCCCTGGGTGGAGAAGACGAGCAGGGTAATAACTACGACCGCGGTGTGTCTATTCGACAGCTGATTAAGCTCAGCGACAAGGCTCCGGAGTACGCCCCCGTTGACGCCCCCCAGCCGGTCAACGCCTCCGAACTGACCGACGGTCATGGCGTGCAGGTGAGCCGTGACGGCTCCACCGTGACCGTGACCGTGCCGAACGCTGAACCGGGCACCTGGGTGTACGCCGCAACCTACCTCGGCAACTCCCCGCAGACCCTCTACGGCTCCGGCTGGAAGCGTCTAGATAACAACCGCAGCTTCAGCTACGAAACCCGTGTGAGCATGCCCGCCGCCACCTACCGTGTGGTCGTGCACAACGGCAACCAAGGCGCGCAGAACGCTGTCCTTGGTTTTGCTGACATAACCGTGGAACGTGCTGTTACCCCTCGTCAGGAAGTTTCCCGTGATGAGCAGGACGCCACCGACCAGCTGGTTGAAGAGCTGAACGAAAACCCCGCAACCGCAACCACCACCGCACCGGTGCCCATGCGTAACGCGGGCGGCCGCATCAGCACCCGCGCCACCGACGTGGACGCATCCCTCGCCGCCCTGTCGCAGAGCACCTCCCCGATTGTGAACCGTGTGCAGGCTAAGGCGAAGGTTCAGGATGCGCAGAAGGCCCTGGCATCTAACCTGCAGAAGACTGAAGGTGCCGCGAAAAAGGCTGTGAAGGCCGCAGCCGGTTCTAAGAACTCGCAGAACACGCAGGGCTCCCAGAACTCCGCCGCAGGCACGAAGGCACAAGGCCCTGTCATTGAAGGCACTGAGCTGACCGGCCTGACCAAGTGGCTGGTCAACAACGCCAATAACCTGCTGCTTTCGGTATCTGGCCTGGTGGTTTTGGCCGCGGCTCTGCTGCTGCGCACCTCCAAGAAGTAAGCTTTCTGACCACATATTCACACGGCACCGGTTCCCTCCCCAGGACAAGGGAGGGGGTCAGGTGCCCCTCCAACCACTCGGGTCACGACCCGCTGAACAGCACCCACATGAACCGCGTAGCGTTCAGCTTCGACCCCGGTAATTTTTGAAAGGACCACCATGCGTGCACCTTTTTCGGGAGCCCCGAAGGCATCCCTGACTGCTAAGGCACTGACCGCCTGCGCCGCCGCGACCCTTGCGCTCGGCCTGGGCGTTGGTACCGCATCCGCTCTGCCTCCGGGCGGTGCAAAGGCATCGACCCCCGGCACCTCCTCGACCGTTTCCTCGTCGGTGAGTGAGCACGGCGTGATTTCCTTTAGCGTGAGCGGCTTCCCCGCAAATACTGTGGTGTCCGTGAAGGTGGACGACGGTAGCCTCTGCCCCTCCGATGCGGCACAGGGCGCTTGCGTGGTGCACCAGCAGATGACCGACGGTAACGGCAACGTCTCCGGTTCCTTCATTCTGCCGGACGTAGGCCCTGGCACCCACACCCTGCGTTTCCTTGCAACTGGTGAGAAGCATGACAAGGACGGCAAGTACTTGGGCACTGAGGCGTACAGCAACCGTAGCCCCGAGTTCACCGTGGTGGGTGAGGGCGGTTCGGATAACTCGTCCTCGAACTCTTCGGGTTCTTCCTCGAACCGTGGCTCTTCCAGCTCGAAGAGCAACGGTGGTTCCTCGAATGGCGGCTCGAACTCTAACAGCTCCGACTCTGCAGACGATGCCCAGGGCTCTAACGATTCCAACGAATCCTCCTCCAATGGCGGCTCGAATGGTTCTGCAGGCGGCGCGGCTGATACTGAGACCGTGTACACCGACGCTGACGGCAACACCATTACCAAGGAAGAGTACGACCGCTTGAATGCGGAAGCTGCCTCCGGTTCTTCCGCTGCGCCTGCTGCTTCGGCTTCTGCAGGTGCTCAGAAGAAGGCGACCGCTTCGGCGAGTGCATCCTCTTCGGCTGTTGCGCGTGGTACTGCATCGAGCCCGAGCGCTTCGGCATCGAACTCCGCTAACACCGCATCCACCGTGCAGACCGTGACTTACGGTGCTGCATTTCCGTGGGTTGGCGTGGTGGTTCTAGGCGTGAGCCTGGTAGCCGCTGCTGTACTGCTGGTAGCCCGTAAGCGCTAAAACTTAACGTCGGATGCGGGTGGGGGAGCGCCCTGCCCGCTCCGGCGTTTCTCTCGTTATCTACCGGTGTGCCGGGTGCCCCTCGCATGGCGTGGGTGTGCCGGGTGCGCCCCCTTAGTTTTCTTGTATCGAGCATAAGGAGCATAGTGGCCCGCACGAGCTCATTGTCCCGAGGTGTTCAGCAGGAGAGTACGTCCCGTCAGAGGTCTGTGATTCAGGGGCAGAAGTTGGGTAAGCGCCTGGCTTTTCTGTTCTTGTTTGCGGTGCTTTTGGTGGGGGCTGTGGCTGCTTCTTTGCTGTTTGGGTCGAATAATCTTCCGCCGGATCAGGTTCTGGCTGTTTTCAATGGCACTGCTTCTGAGCAGGCTCAGACGATTGTGATGGAGCAGCGTATTCCGCGTACCCTGGTGGGTCTTGCGGCGGGTGCGGCGTTGGCGGTTGCCGGTTCGTTGATGCAGTCGTTGACTCGTAACCCGCTGGCTGAGCCCGGCCTGATGGGTGTGAACGCTGGCGCTTCGGTGGCTGTGATCGCTTCCGTGGTGGCGTTCGGCGTGATGGGTATTTGGCAGTATATGATCGCTGCGACGATTGGTGGCGCGCTGGCCGCGGTGCTGGTGTATACGCTGGGTCGTGGCCGTGACGGGTCGATTGTGAAGCTGGCGTTGGCGGGTGTGGCGATTTCTGCCGCGCTGTCGGCGCTTGCGCAGGGCTTGTTGCTGGCTAATCAGGATGCGTATAACGAGTTCCGTCTGTGGGTTTCCGGTTCTCTGGAGGGCCGCGGTATGGGTATCGTTTCGACTGTTGGTCCCGTGATTGTGGTGGGCGTGCTGATTGCTTTTGTGGTGGCCCCAGCTATTAACGCCCTGGGCATGGGCGAGGAGGCCGCCACGAGCCTGGGCGTGAGCGTACGTACGACCCAGAATTTGACCCTGCTGTCGGTGACGGTGCTGGCGGGTGCTGCGACGGCGGCGGTGGGTCCCATCAGTTTTGTGGGTTTGGCGGTGCCGTTTGTGGTGCGTGCTCTGCTTGGTAATGATGTGCGCTGGGTGAACTATGGTTCGGCTCTGCTGGGGCCGGTGTGGCTGCTGGGCGCGGATATTCTGGCGCGCGTGCTGGTGGCTCCGCAGGAGACGCAGGCGGGTATCGTGGCGACTCTGGCGGGTGCTCCGGTCTTCCTGTTCTTGATGACCCGTCGCAAGGTGGAGGCGCTCTGATGTCAAATAGTTATGTTTCGGCGCGTTCTGCGTCGACTGTTTCCTCGGCTGCAGGGGCGGGGTATCCCCGCCGCGGTCGTGACCTGGGTGGTCGTCCCGTTCTGACGGTGCGCGGGCCGCTCAGTGCGCAGGTTCCGTGGCGCGTGGTCATTCTGAATGTGATTTTGGTAGCGGTTATTATTTCGCTGGCTTTCTGGGGCATGTTGCAGGGCGACTACAAGCTTGCCCCTGAGAAGGTTATTCCGGCGCTTTTGGGTGAGGGTAAGCCGATTGCGGTGACTTTTGCTCAGCAGCGTGCGGCGCGCATCGTGGCGGCTCTTCTGGTGGGTGCCGCGTTGGGCCTGTCGGGTTCTATTTTCCAGGTCATTTCGGGTAATGCCCTGGGCTCGCCGGATATTATCGGTTTCACGAACGGCGCGGCCACCGGTGCTCTGCTACAGATTATTGTGTTCAATTCCGGGCCTGTGGAGGTTGCGCTGGGCGCGGTGATTGGCGGCCTGGCGACTTCGATTCTTGTGTGGTTGATGACGCGCAATACGGGCCTGTACGGTTTCCGCCTGGTGCTGGTGGGTATCGGTGTGGGTTCGACCCTGGCGGCCTTCAATGCGCTGCTGGTTGTGCGAGCCTCGCTGACGCAGGCGCAGACGGCGGCTTCGTGGCTGGCCGGCTCGCTGAATGACATGACTTGGGAGCGCACGTACTCGTTGTTGGGCCTGTTGCTGGTTGTGACTCCGCTGTTGCTGATGCTGGTTCGTCCGCTGGGTGCCATTCGTTTTGGCGATCAGGTGGCTTCCGGTTTGGGCGTGAGTGTGAACTCTTATCGTGTTGCAGCCCTCTTTATTGGTGTGCTTTTGGTCTCATTGGCGACCGCGACGACCGGCCCGATTGCCTTCGTGGCTTTGGCCGCGCCGCATATTGCGAAGAGCCTGGGGCGCATCGGCGGGGTGGGTTTTACCTCCTCGGCTTTGATGGGTGCGCTCATGGTGCTCGGGTCTGATCTCATGGGCCGATTCGCCATTCCGGGCCGCATCATTCAGGTGGGTGTGGTGACCGGCGCGATTGGTGGCCTGTACCTGATTTATCTGATTTATCGTGAAAGGACGAGGAGCTAGTGAGCACGAAGACTAGCGTGACCAGCCGCCTTGAGGGTGAGCAGATGGTGGTGGCCTATGGCGAACACACGGTGCTCAACGGGGTGGATTTTCAGGTTCCGGAGGGGGAACTGACCGTTATTTTGGGTCCGAATGCCTGCGGTAAATCGACGACTTTGAAGGCTCTGGCCCGTGTAAATCCGCTGAAAGAAGGCGAAGTTCGCCTGGATGGCACGCCGTTGCCGCAGATGAAGTCTCGGGCTATCGCTAAGATCCTGGCGATGCTCCCGCAGACTCCGGAAGCGCCCAGTGGCGTGACCGTGGCTGACGTTGTGGCGCGTGGACGCTACCCGCATCAGTCGCTGTTGCGGTCCTGGTCTGAGGAGGACGAACGGGCCTGTGTGGAGGCGATGAAGGCGGCGAATGTTCTGGAACTTGCGGAGCGTCCGATTGAGGCGCTTTCGGGAGGTCAGCGTCAGCGTGTGTGGATTGCTATGACTCTCGCGCAGCAGACCCCGCTGATTCTGCTCGATGAGCCGACGACCTATCTGGACATCACCCATCAGATTGAAGTGCTGAACCTGACGAAAAAATTGCATGCTGAGGGTCGAACTGTTGCAGTGGTGTTGCATGACCTGAACCTCGCTTTCAGGTATGCTACTCATGTTGTGTTAATGAAGCAGGGACGGATTATCGCTCAAGGTGATCCTCGTGCAATAATTACACCAGAGCTAATTCAGGAAGTTTTTGATCTTCAGTCGATCATTATTCCTGATCCATGCACTGGAACTCCTTTGGTGATTCCGAAGGAGCACCAGGATATCCATATTGCCGCTGATGGTATTTCGGCGGCCCGCGAAAGCAAATAGTTTTCGCCCCTAAGCCGCGTGGGAGTTGGCACCAGCCGTATCTATACGGAGGGAAACGCCGGGCATTGCGCTCTGCAGCTAGCGAGAGGATCTGAGGGACCCAGGATCCCCTGCGCGTAGGGCGCCTACCCAGCGCTCGCCCGTCTTTGACGCATGAACGGATCCGAGCACTGGGTAGGTTCCATTTCTTATGGGAATCCCGCACGTAAGGCACCGAGACTGCCGCATGAGACGTACGTTGTTGCGTTTGATGCATGGTCTCGGTGCCTTACGTGTTTCTGTGCCTTGGGTGATTACTGGGGCGGCTTTTTCGGGGGATGTTTTTCTTCTCTCGTGTGACGTCATATTTTTGTTCGCTATTTCGTTCAGGTTTGGGTTAGGGATACCATAGAGTGAGGTAGGGGAGGCTAACTAATACTGACGTTCCTCCTCACCGTTGAAGGAGTACTACATCACGCTACGTTGCTCACGCGCAATATCACCGATGAGGAGGCATGGACAGGGACTGCACGACCCCGAATCCGAAAGCACCATGGATAGCGCAAACACCACGCAGACTGACCCCACGCGGGCAGGCATGACGTTGACCGCCGCCCCGCAGGCCGCAGAGAAGACCCCCGCACAGCAGGTTCGCCCGACCCCGCCGAAGACCCCGCGTCCCGAGCCAGCACCGCGTGTGGACAGCCCCCTCATCACCGGTCTGATTGCCGAGGCTGTGAGCCCCGAAGAGCTGAACGCCCGCATCGTCGAGGTTGTTTCTGAAGGTACCCCCATTATTGAGCCGGTGGTGCGCCCCGACGGCACGGTGGATGAGTCCGAGCGCATCGCGACCTTCCTGTACCGCAACGAGCAGGCCGAACAGGTGCTGATGTTCATCAATCGGCTGACCGACGAGAAGAACCTCGATCTCTCCCTGATGAGCCGTATTGAGGGCACCGCGTGGTGGCAGCTGAGCATGCAGATGAAGACCACATGGCGCGCCTCCTACAATTTCCTGTCCGCGTTGCCGGGTGAGCGCCCCGCCTGGCTGGGCGACGACGACCAGGTGCGCCTGCGCGCCGCCTTGGACTCCGGTGAGGGCGACCCGCTGAACCCCGAGACTGTGTGCAACCGCATCGGCCGATGCATGGGCGTGGTGCAGCTGGAGGACGCCCCCGTTCAGGAGTTCCTGCTGACCCAGGCAGAGATTGACGAGCTGCCCGAACCCGAATGGATGCACACCCCCGACGGTCACCGCTACGTTCTGGGCCGCGTGGGCGAGCCCGGCCCCGATTCCCCGCTCTTCGTACAATTCGACGGCGAGATGTGGTTCAGCCAGGGCATGGAGCAGACCCTCAACCGTGCCTACGAGGCGGGCCGTATTCCTTCTATGCACGTGTTCTTCCTGCACTCGGGCGGCCGTGAGAACCGCTGGAAGGAACTCAACGGCGACAACCCGATTGGTGACTACCTGGCCGATGTGGCCTTCCCGCACCTGCGCAAGGTGCACGGCATTCAGACCGACCCCGGCAACATCATCGTGAACGGTCAGTCTCTGGGTGGCCTGTCCTCGCTGCTGGCGGTTTTCACCCGCCCCGAGGCCTTCGGCGGCGCGATCGCCCAGTCCTCCTCGCTGTGGCAGCCGCAGGTCATGGATTGTCTGAAGGAGCTGGAAGCCGCCGGTGAGTTGGACCGTCTGAGCCACCTAAAGGTTGAGATTGAGGTGGGTGAGCAGGAGTGGATTCTGGTGCCCCCGCATCGCGAGTTGCGCAAGTATGCTGAGGAACACCACCTCGATAACCTTCGCTTCAACACCTTCAACGGCGGTCATGACTACGCCTGCTGGCGTGGCGCTATCGTGCCGAGCCTGGAGCGCCTCATGTCTTCGTGCGCCGCGGACCATCCCGAGTGCGTATCGTACTGCCTGCGTCGCGAAATATCCCGCCGGGTCGCATAACCCTGAACTGTACCGGGGCGGGACCCCGCTCGCTCGTGTACGTTGCGAGCGAGGGCCCGCCCCCGCGCTATGCTCATCGTAGAGACCACAACACAGAAAACGAGAGAAATGACTGTAGTAGAACGCAGCCCGCTTGCCGAGACTCCTCTCATCCCCGAGTCTTTTGCCGCGAAGTACCGCGAGGCTGGCTACTGGATTGACCAGACCATCCCCGAGTTCCTGCTGGACGCCTGCCGCGCAAAGCCGCATTTCCCGGCGCTGGTCGCGCTTTCGCACGCGCAGCTCGATGAGGACGGCAAGCCCCAGCAGATTCGCCTCTCCTACGGTGAGCTGGAGGCGGCCGGCCGCACCGCTGCAGCGCGCCTCGTGAAGGCTGGCGTGCAGCCCGGCGACCGCGTGCTGTTGCAGCTGGGTAACACCGCCGAGTACCTGGTGTACCTGCTCGGTATCTTCTGGGCGGCGGCCCTGCCGGTGTTCTGCCTGCCGCAGCACCGCACCACCGAGCTCGTGCACTTTGCGACCCGCACCGATGCGGCGGCGCATGTGTTCTCCTCGTTGACCCCCGGCGCGGATTTCACCGCCCTGCATGAGGACGTTGCCGCCGAGTTGCGCAAGAACTCCCTGGAGCCGCCGGTCGCCATTGACGTTGCGGAGCCGCTAACCCCGCTGACCGAAGAAGAGCTCGCTGAAGAGTTCGTGCCCGGCGTCATCCAGAACACCGAGAAGACCCTCGCTAGCGAGCAGGTGGCGTTCCTGCAGCTCTCCGGCGGTACGACCGGCATCTCGAAGCTGATTCCTCGTACCCACGCCGCCTACCTGTACTCAGTGCGCGGCTCGGTGGACATCTGCAAGCTGAACAACAACACGACCATGCTCGTGGTGCTGCCCGCCGCCCACAACTTCACGATGAGCTCGCCTGGCATCCTGGGCGTCATGTGCGCCTCCGGCAAGCTTGTGTTCGCGGCCGACCCGTCTCCGCAGACCGCGTTCCACCTTATCGAGATGGAGGGTGTGACCACCTCCGCGCTGGTGCCGCCGCTGGCTCAGGCGTGGGTCGCCTCCGCGGAGAAGCGCGGTGTGTCCCTGCCCTCCTTGCAGACCCTGCAGGTGGGCGGCTCGAAGCTGGCACCAGCGGTTGCGGGCAAGATCGAGTCGGTGCTCGGTTGCACGGTTCAGCAGGTGTTCGGCATGGCAGAGGGCCTGGTGAACTACACCCGTTCGAACGACCCGATTGAGATGCGTCTGAACACGCAGGGCTACCCGATTAGCCCCGACGACGAAATCCTGATTGTTGATGACCAGGACCAGCCGGTCAAGCGCGGTGAGAGCGGTCACCTGCTCACCCGCGGCCCGTACACGATTCGCGGCTACTACCTGGAGGAGAACGCGAACCGCTACAGCTTCACCGAGGACGGCTACTACCGCACCGGCGACATCGTGCGCCTGGTGGCCGGCAAGTACATCGAGGTCACCGGCCGCGCGAAGGACCAGATTAACCGCAACGGCGAGAAGATTGCCGTGGACGAAATCGAAGAGCTGGCGCTGACTCACCCCGCAGTTTTTGACGCCGTGGCGCTGGGCATTCCGGATGAGACCGTGGGCGAGCGTGTGGGCCTGGTTATTGTGCCGCAGGAAGGCGCCGACCTGGGTGAGAACCCGCGCCGCACGATCCACGAGTTCTTCACCTCGAAGAAGCTCGCCGAGTTCAAGATTCCCGAGCGTGTGCAGGTTCTGCAGGAGTTGCCCACCACGAACGTGGGTAAGATTTCTCGCCGCGAGCTACGTGCCAAGCTGTCCGAGATTTTCGGTTAGGCACTTTTCGGTTAAGTACTTTTTGGTTATGCCGGCTACGCCCCGTTTCTTTGAGGGATTTTGAGCGATCCCGACCGACCCTGAAGAGGAGAAAAATGTCCGCAATCGAGACCCTGCGCCCCATCCTGGCGAAGTACATTGTCGAGCCCGATTCCCTGCAGGCCGCCTTCGACGACCCGACCACCGAGCTGTTCTCGCTGGGCCTGGATTCGATGGGCTCCTTCGCTCTGCTCGACGACCTGGCCGCCGAGGGCGCCGTCATCGAGTTCACTGAGCTGGTGGAGAACCCGACCGTGGAGTTCATCGCCTCCCGCCTGGGCTAAGCGTTACCGCACCCCGAGTGCCTGCCTGCCGGTCTTGCAGGTGGGTGCCCGGGGTGTTCTGCTTTCGCTGTTTTACTTTCCGCTGTTCCGGCTGATTTCAGCTGAGAATGGCGGGGGAGTAGTAGCCCCCCCACACCACACATCATTCCTAATCCAGACCTTGAACCAGACCTGAGAGGCCACCATGGGCGTAGCTGATACTACCGCTTCCACCTCGCACACCGCGCAGGCCGCACCGAACGGGCAGACCAAAAACCCCTGGCTGCCGCTGACCACCAACGCACGCGGTATCTATTTTGCCGCGGCGATTGATCCGGAAAACCCCTGCTACAACACCGCGGAGGTTCTGCAATGCCCCGCGGATATCGACGTGACGTTGCTACGCGAGGCACTGGTGCAGCTCTACCGCGAGAACGAAGGCTTCCGCGTGCGCACTCGCATCGCGGACGGCGCCGCCTCCCAGCAGATTCTGCCGCTTGAGGCATTCCTTTCGGGCATTGACCTGCTCGTGGACGGGGCCGAACTGGAGGAGGGCGAGCTGAACGGCTCCGTGGAGGCGGGGGAGGAACCTAGCTCTGCTCTCTCCGAATCAGCCCTGTCTGACTCTGTTCTTCCCGCGCCGGTGCGCGCCTGGGCACAGCGCCTGCTCGCCCAGCCCCTTACCACCGATGAGGGCGTGACCGTGCGTAGCGCCCTGGCGCGTTACGGCGGGTTCCTCTGGGTGTACCATTCCTTCTCCCACGTGGTCGCCGACGGCTTCGCGGCGTTCAACGGTCTCTCCCGCGTTGCCGCTATTTACCGCGCCCTGTCCGCCGGTCAGCCGGTTCCGGCAACCCGCCGCATGAGTCTGCAGCAGCTGCTCGATGCCGACGATGCCGCCTCTACCGCCCGTGACGAAGACGTCGCCTTCTGGGAAGCGAGCGGCGCCCTGGAGCAGGAAGACACCTCCCTGGCGGGTCGTACCGCCTCCCCGTCGGCGCAGTCTGTGCGCGTGGCGTTCAGCATTGATACGCCCACCCAGCAGGCCCTGCTGGATGCGGCAAAGCAGCACACCGTCTCCTGGCCCGTGCTGGCGACCGCCGCCGTCGGCTCGTACCTGGCGCGGGTGGGTGGCTACCCGCAGGCTTCGTTCGGCGTGCCGCAGATGAACCGCATGTTCGCCCGCACCCTGCCGGAGGCGACCCGCGCCCTGGGCACGGCGAGCGCGCAGACCGGCTGTACCGCCGTGAATGTGCTGCCGGTGCAGGTTGCGGCGACCGGCCCCATCGCGGAGTCCCTGCACTCAGTGAAGGAACAGTACGCCCGCAACGCGGAGCATCCGCTGGCTCGTCAGGAAGACCTCGAGCGTACCGCGCGTAATGCCCAGTCCAGGCTGTTTGGTGCGCAGATTAACGTGGTGCCCTTTGACGCGGTGCTGCCGCTGGCGGCACCCTCCAAGGACGAGTCCGGATCCGCGGTACCGACCGCGCGTATTCACAATATCTCTGCCGGTCCCGTTGCTGACGCGACCTTCACCCTGCGTGGCATGCCCGGCCGCGGCAACAGCATCTCCTGCGAGATTGACATGAACCCGGCGCTCTACACCGCTGAGGAGCTGGAACGTCACGCCGCCCGCCTGAGCGAGTGGCTACCCGCCTACGCGGCGGAGGCGCAGCGCGAGGGTGCCTCCCTGAACAACCTGGGTTTGGCGACCGAGGCTGAACTGGCGACCCTGCACGAGCTGACCGCCCCGGCGCTTACCGACCACCCGCTGGAGTACAAGACCCTGCTGGGTCGCTTCCGTGATGCGGTGGCGGCGCATCCGCAGGCGCTCGCCGTGCTGGATTCTGCCCCCGCACCCGGTGAGGTGCTCACCCCCGAGTCGGAGCGCGCCTACGCTTTTGACCGCGCCCTCACCTACGCCGAGCTGGACGAGCGCGCCCGTGCGCTTGCCGCGCAGCTGCTGGACTGGGGCGTTCGCCCTTCCGATGCGGTGGGCCTGCGTGTGCACCGCGGCGTGGAGCAGTACGTGGCGCTGTATGCCGTGCTCTACGCTGGCGCCACCTATGTGCCGGTGCTTCCTGATCTGCCCGCCGAGCGTGTGGGCGTGATGATGGAGGACGCCGAGTGTTCCCTGCTTCTGCACGGCCCCGGTCTGCAGCCTCTGAGCGCGGAGGAGCTGAACCCGCAGGACCCTGCGCGTCACGTAAACCTGCCCCAGCATACCCTGCCGCTGCTGAGCACTGACGATCCCACCCGGGCACCCGCCGCAGAGGAGCTTCCGGGCGTAAAAACCGGCCTGGACGAGGATGCTTACGTGCTCTTCACCTCCGGCTCCACGGGCCGCCCGAAGGGCGTTGCCATCAGCCACCGCTCGATTGATAACCGCCTGCGCTGGCAGCAACACCAGATTCCGGTGGGGGAGGGCGACCGCGTTCTGCACAAGACCCCCATCTCCTTCGACGTGCACGTGTGGGAGCTGTACTGGCCGCTCGCCGAGGGCGCTACCGTGGTCATTGCCGCCCCGGAGGGGCACCGCGACCCCGCCTACCTGGCGCGTGTGATTGCCGAGCAGTCCGTCACGGCGGTGCACTTTGTGCCGACCATGCTTTCGGCACTGACCTCTTCACCTGCGGCGCGCCGTATCCTGACGGAGGCCGGCTTCGGGCATGACCGGGAACAGCCCCTACGCTACGTGGTCTGCTCGGGCGAGGCACTGCAGAAGGACCAGGTGCAGGCGGCGGGCGAGGTTCTGGGCGTGTACCCGCTGAACCTCTACGGCCCGACTGAGGCGGCGGTGGACGTCACCTTCTGGGAGACCTCCACCGACCCGCAGCGCGAGAGCGTGCCCATTGGCGAGCCGGTCTGGAACACCGGCACCCTGATTCTTGACCCGACCGGCCACCCCGTGCCGGTGGGTGTGACGGGCGAACTGCACCTGTCTGGCGTGCAGCTGGCGCGCGGCTACAAGAACAACCCGCAGGCGACCGCGGCAGCTTTTGTGGAGCAGGCTCCCGCCGGTGCGCTTGCGCTGCTGAACGGTGAGAGCCAGCGCCTGTACCGTACGGGCGATTTGGCGTGCTGGGAGATTCTTTCCGATGGTCGCGCCGTCATTGGTTACCGCGGCCGCACGGATTATCAGATTAAGGTGCGCGGTCAGCGCTTGGAACTGGGCGATATTGAGATGGCTCTTGCCGCGGTTGAGGGTGTGAGCGCTTCGGTGGCTCTGCTGTACCGCGGTCTGCGTGAGCCTGCCCTGGCGGCGGTGCTGGAGGTCGGCAACGTGCCCGCCGAGCGTGCCGAGCAGCTGGTAGAGGCGGCGCGCGAGCATTGTGCGCAGGTTCTGCCGGACTACATGGTTCCGACCCTGTGGCACACCCTGCCTGCTCTGCCGGTGAGCCCCTCCGGTAAGGCGGATCGCAAGCTGTTGGCGTCCCTGGACCTGACCCCTCAGACTTCTGATGCTGAGGGCCCGCACGGCCTGCTGGAGCAGCAGCTGTGCTCAATTATTGCGGGTGTGCTGGGTCGTGAGCGTTTCGGCGTGGATGAGGATTTCTTCGCCTCGGGCGGCCATTCGTTGGCGGCTCTTGAGGTGATTGCCGCGGTTGAGGAGCAGCTGGGCCTGCGCGTGAGCATCGGTGCGCTTTTTGCGCATCCGACCGTGCAGGCGTTGGCGGCGTCCATTGCGGGGGAGCGTGGCGAGGGCGCGGAGTTCGCGCCGGTTCTGCCCCTACGCGAACACGTTGTGACTCAGCGTGAGCAACCCGTTGTCCCCGATACTACCGAGGCTCCCGCGCCACTGTTTATTCTGCCGCCCGCGGGTGGTTTGGGCTGGTGCTATGCGGGGTACCTCTCGCATCTTCCGGCTCAGCAGGGCGTGTATGCTTTGCAAGCTGAGGCGTTCTCTGACCCGCAGGCTGGGTTTGCGTCGAGCTTGCAGGAGCTGGCTGAGGGCTACCTGAAGCTGATTGAGAAGACTCTGGCGGAGCGTTCGTTGCCGGGTCGTTTTGCGTTGATGGGTTGGTCTGTGGGCGGTATTGCCGCGGTGCAGGTGGCGGCCCTGGCGCAGGCTGCGGGTGCGCAGGTTGAGCGCGTCATCCTGCTGGATGCGTATCCTTCGGAGCAGTGGCAGGGCGTGCCGGCGCCGGATGAGCAGGAGAGCTTCCGCGCGCTGCTGCGCATGGGCGGCTTGCCAGAACCGGCCGTCGACGAGCAGCTTGATTTGCCGGGTACGTTGGAGCGTCTGCAGCGGGCGGGTTCGGCGATGGGTTACCTACCGGAGGAGAAGTTGGGCGTGTGCCTGGGTAGTATGCGTGCTTCGGCGGCGCTCATGCGTGGTGCTGAGCAGGCGTTCTTCGGAGGTGACGTGTTGCTGGTGGGTGTACCGCACGAGGATCAGCCGTATCTGGATGCGGCGGGTTGGTCGGCGCATGCGTCGTCGTTCCGTTCGGTGCTACTGGAGGGTACGCATCCTGACCTGGTGAATCCGGCGCGTTTGGCGGAGGTGACCGGCCACTTCGCCGGCTAGCCTAGCCTAACGCCCACGAGTGACTGAACTGGCCCGAAGGTAGCAGCTGTTACCTCCGGGCCAGTAGTTTATGCACAAGCAACACCGTTTGTTTCAACCCTAGCTGTACAAAATATGGTTGTACACAGCGTTGTGCGTTTAGACCGCTGCTGTCTGTGCAAACTGTCTGCCCAAATACGGGCTTGCTCGCAGAACAAAGTTAAAACACGAAGGCCCCCGGTTGATGAATCATCAACCGAGGGCCTTCGTTGAGCGTCTAGCTCAGAACCGAGGTCCTACAGCTAAATGCTTAGTGCTGTGCCAGCTCGGAGTTAGCGTTCACGTTCAGCAGGTCGTACTTAGCGAATGCCTTTGCGGGAACGTCTGCTGCAACCTCGCCGCGCTTTGCCAGCATCTGCAGGGTGCGGACAACGACCGACTCTGCATCGATGTGGAAGAAGCGACGTGCGCCCGGGCGGGTGTCTGCGAAGCCGAAGCCGTCGGCACCCAGGGTTGCGAAGTCGTTCGGAACGAACTGGCGAATCTGGTCGGGAACATCCGAGGTGTAGTCGGTGGTCGCGATGATCGGGCCAGCGGCACCTGCCAGCTTCTGGGTCACATAAGGAACGCGAGCGGGCTGGTTCGGGTTCAGCAGAGCCTCTTCCTCAGCGGCAACGCCGTCGCGGCGCAGCTCGGTCCACGAGGTGACGGACCAGACGTCTGCGGAGACGCCCCAGTCCTCAGCCAGCAGCTTCTGAGCCTTCTCAACCCACGGAACAGCAACGCCGGATGCCAGCAGCTGTGCCTTGGGGCCGGAGGTCAGCGGGGACTCGCTGATCTTGTGGATACCCTTGATGATGCCCTCAACGTCAACGTTTGCCGGCTCAGCAGGCTGGTGAATCGGCTCGTTGTACACGGTCAGGTAGTACATGACGTTGTGGTCTTCGTCCTTGGTACCGTACATCTGCTCGATACCGCGCTCCACGATGTGAGCAATCTCGTAGCCGTAAGCCGGGTCGTAGATCTTGAAGGCCGGGTTGGTGGAGGCCAGAATCGGGGAGTGACCGTCGTTGTGCTGCAGGCCCTCACCGGACAGGGTGGTACGACCAGCGGTTGCACCGATGACGAAGCCGCGGCACATCTGGTCGGCAGCAGCCCAGAGGCCGTCGCCGGTGCGCTGGAAACCGAACATCGAGTAGAAGATGTAAACCGGAATCATCGGCACGCCGTGGGTGTCGTAGGAGGAACCCAGTGCGATGAATGCAGCGGTTGCGCCTGCCTCGTTGATGCCCACGTGAACAATCTGGCCCTCGGGGGACTCGGTGTAGGAGAGCATGAGCTCGTGGTCAACGGGCACGTAGTGCTGGCCGTTGGGGTTGTACAGCTTAGCCGAGGGGAAGAAGGAATCCATACCGAAGGTACGTGCCTCATCGGGGGTGATGGGCACAACGCGGTGGCCGAAGCCCTTGACGCGCATGAGGTCCTTCATCAGGCGGACGAACGCCATGGTGCTTGCAGCGGTCTGCTTACCGGAGCCCTTCTTGGTCTGTGCGTAGACCTTGGAGTCGGGCAGGGTAATCTCGGGCTGAACGTTCGGGCGACCGGGGACGTAACCGCCGAGTTCCTTACGGCGTGCCTGCATGTACTGCAGTGCCGGGTGGTTTGCCTCGGGCAGGTAGTACGGCGGGTTGTACAGATCCTTCTCCAGCTCCTCGTCGGAGATGGGGATGTTCAGGTGGTCACGGAAGCCCTTCAGTGCTTCCATGGTGAACTTCTTGATCTGGTGGGTGGAGTTACGAGCCTCGAAGTAGGGGCCGAGCTCCGCACCCTTAATGGACTGTGCCAGGATGACGGTGGGCTGACCCTTGGTCTCCATAGCCTCCTTGAAGGCTGCGTAAATCTTCTTGTCGTCGTGGCCACCCAGGCGCAGGTTGAAGATCTGCTCGTCGGTCAGGTCTGCAACCAGTTCCTTGGTCTCGGGGTACTTGCCGAAGAAGTGCTCACGGATGTAGCCACCGTTTTCGCCACGGAAGGTCTGGTAGTCACCGTCGAGGGTCTCGTTCATCAGCTGGATGAGCTTGCCGCTCTTGTCCTTCTCGAGCAGTGCGTCGTAGTCAGAGCCCCACAGGACCTTGATGACGTGCCAGCCTGCACCACGGAAGAATGCCTCGAGCTCCTGAACGATCTTGCCGTTACCGCGAACGGGGCCGTCCAGACGCTGCAGGTTACAGTTGATAACGAAGGTCAGGTTGTCCAGGTGCTCGTTAGCAGCCAGCTGCAGTGCACCACGCGACTCGGGCTCGTCCATCTCGCCGTCGCCCAGGAATGCCCAGACGTGCTGCTCGGAGGTGTCCTTAATGTTGTGGTTGTGCAGGTACTTGTTGAAGGATGCCTGGTGGATAGCGTTCAGGGGGCCCAGACCCATAGACACGGTCGGGAACTGCCAGAACGTAGGCATGCAACGGGGGTGCGGGTACGAAGGAATACCGTTTGCGCCCTTGGTCTTCTCCTGACGGAAGCCGTCCATCTGCTCTTCGCTCAGAACGCCCTCAACGAAGCCGCGAGCGTAAACGCCGGGGGAGGAGTGACCCTGGAAGAACACCTGGTCGCCGCCACCGGGGTGGTTACGACCGCGGAAGAAGTGGTTCTGGCCCATTTCGTAGAGGTCAGCGATACCTGCGAAGGTGGAGATGTGACCGCCCACGCCGATGCCCTTCTTCTGGGCACGCTGCACCATAATTGCAGCGTTCCAACGAATCCATGCGCGGTACTGGCGCTCGAGTTCCTCATCGCCGGGGTACTCGGGCTGCTGATCAACGGGAATGGTGTTGATGTAGTCAGTCTTGGTCAGAGTCGGAACCTCGACACCCTTCTCGCCAGCTTCCTTAATCAGCGCGCGAAGGATGTACTCAGCACGCTCGGTGCCGTGGGTCTTAATCAGGTCTTCGAGGGATTCAGCCCACTCCTGGGTCTCTTCGACGTCGACGTCCTTCAGGCCATCGAGAAGGGTGCTCAGGGAGTGCTCGTTCGGTACGTTAGCCAAACTAATCCAACCTCTCTTCTGTGCGGTTGTATAGATCGTTCATGAAGCGATTCTGCATCATTTGAACCATCTCTATGTTTAAACGTGGCAGATCGCTAGACCCGCTACGCTTCTTTCTCTACTATCTTAGACCTAAAAATGGCCTTCGTGGCATCAAAATGATGTTTTTGTGGTGTTGGTTTCGCACTCTGGGCATCATTGCGGAAAACGAGGCGCAAAAGAGGGGGTGATAAGGTCTAAGTGAACCTATATATCAAGGGAAAACCGGGGGGGGTGGAAATACCGCGAAGTGCCGCCTTTTATTGGGATATTGGGTGGATTGAGGGGGTTGCGTTTTGTTGGGTTGTATGGGGTGCTGATCGCTGAACCCGCAACCTGTTCCAAGATACTGAGATGTAGAACACGTATAGATGATTTGCACGCCCATAAGTCGGTCTGTATAGTATTACCTTGTGTTCAGCTGGCAGACAGCCAGCAAGAATTACGGGTCTTTAGCTCAGCTGGTAGAGCGCCACGTTTACACCGTGGATGTCATCGGTTCGATCCCGGTAGGACCCACCGCTAACCCCGGTACCGTACGGTACCGGGGTTTTGTTATACCATCTTCTTCGCACTGGTAGGCTCCTCCAATTTAGGTCGACTCGTTCCCGAAATCCCTTGATTGGCGCGGCTAAATGTATTAAATGGTCCGCATCACGGGTATGCCCCGCCCTGAGCGCGTATCCTTATATACATGACTGAAAACAAGAAGGCACAGATTGGTGTAACCGGCCTTGCTGTCATGGGCGCAAACCTCGCCCGCAACCTGGCACGCAACGGCTACACCGTAGCACTGCACAACCGTTCCGCTGAGAAGACCGACGCCCTGCTCGCCGAGCACGGTGCAGAGGGTGACTTCATTCGTACCGAGTCCCTGCAGGAACTCGTCGACTCCCTCGAATCTCCCCGCCGCATCCTGATTATGGTGAAGGCGGGCGCCCCCGTCGACTCCGTGATTGAGCAGCTCACCCCCCTGCTGGACGAGGGCGACATCATCATCGACGGCGGTAACTCCCACTTCCCTGACACCATCCGCCGCGAGCGCGCACTGGCAGAGAAGGGCCTGCACTTCGTGGGCGTCGGCGTGTCCGGCGGTGAGGAAGGCGCCCTCTGGGGCCCCTCCATGATGCCCGGCGGCTCCGCCGAGTCCTACAAGCACGTCGGTCCCATGCTCGAGAAGATCGCCGCTAAGGCACCCCAGGACGGCGCACCCTGCTGCGCATGGATCTCCACCGACGGTGCGGGCCACTTCGTGAAGATGGTCCACAATGGCATCGAGTACGCCGACATGCAGGTGATTGGTGAGGCCTACGACCTGTTGCGCTCCGTGGCTGGCCTCGAGGCCGCTGAGCAGGCAGAGATTTTCAAGGCCTGGAACAAGACCGAGCTGAGCTCCTACCTGATTGAAATCACCTCCGAGGTGCTCGCACAGGTGGACGCCAAGACCGGCAAGCCGCTGGTCGACGTAATTGTTGACGCCGCGGGTCAGAAGGGTACCGGCCTGTGGACCGCTAAGGCCGGCCTGGACCTCGGTTCCCCCGTATCCGCCATCGCAGAGTCTGTGTTCGCTCGCGCCCTGTCCTCCGTCGAGCGTGAGCAGCGCGAGCAGGCTCAGCGCGAGCTACCCGCCGGCCTGATTGCCACCACCGGTGTGGGCACTGGCGACCCCGAGTTCGTCGAGGATGTGCGCCGCGCACTCTTCGCATCCAAGCTCGTTGCGTACGCACAGGGCATGGACCTGCTGACCCGCGCCGGCAAGGAGTACGGTTGGGACCTGAAGCTGGACACCATCGCATCGCTGTGGCGCGCCGGTTGCATTATCCGCGCCGAGTTGCTGGGCGACATCATGGCCGCCTACGCTGATCAGGCTCCCGCGAACATGCTGCTCGCCCCCGCCTTCAAGAACCTCATGGACGAGCTCGTTCCCTCCTGGCGCCGCGTTGTGGCCAAGGCTACCGCACTGGGCATCCCCGTGCCGGTGTTCGCATCCGCACTGTCGTACTACGACGGCCTGCGCCGCGACCGCCTGCCCGCAGCCCTGATTCAGGGCCAGCGCGACTTCTTCGGTGCGCACACCTACGGCCGTATCGACGAAGAGGGCGCCTTCCACACCATGTGGAGCGGTGACCGTTCCGAGGTGAACGCTGCAGACATTCACGTTCACTAAACTTTTATAGCTGAACGTAGAAGGCCCGCTCGGCTGGATTTCACATCCAACCGGGCGGGCCTTCGTTATGTTTTTGATATGTCGTTGTGCGGGGTGCTAAAGAATATACCGTGGGCGTGGGGGAGAGGGGCCACAGATGTTGGCTAGGAGCCTTCTAAGGCTCCTCTAAGGGTCCAAAAAGCTAGGAAGCGCTAAATCCACATGGCAGGGTCAATGTACTCCACAGCGTCCACCAGAGGCTTCTTCTTCTCCGGGGTACGCGGGCGGTGCTTCGCAGGAATGCCGGTAATAATTGAATCAGCCGGGTGATCGTTGACCACCACAGCATTCGCGCCGATGGCGCTATCGGCACCAATCTCTACCGGCCCCAACACCTTCGCACCGGCACCAATCGTGACCCGATCGCCGATGGTCGGATGACGCTTCACCTTTTCAAGGGAACGACCGCCCAGCGTCACACCGTGGTAAAGCATTACGTCGTCGCCAATCTCAGCGGTCTCACCAATCACGATGCCCATGCCGTGATCGATGAAGAAGCGGCGGCCAATCGTGGCGCCCGGGTGAATCTCCACGCCGGTCAGGAAACGGGCGAACTGAGAGAGAGTACGCGCCAGCGACTTCGTCTCTTCCTTCTGCCAGAGCTTATGGGTGAGACGGTGCGCCCAGATGGCGTGCATACCCGAATAGTTCAGAGCAATCTCGACAGCGCCGCGGGCAGCGGGGTCATGCTGGCGGACGTTCTCAATATCTTCACGCAGACGCGCAATAAAACTCATGGGGTTCCCTTTCCCTCAATGGTCATGCTCTGAGTGTGCGACCTTTCCAAAGGTACCAACAACGGTGCTCATTCACCTATTCCCGCACCCGGTCGTCGTCATAGTGAGCGCTCTCTTTAACATCGCGGTCACAATTGTGCACGGAACGTAATATTTAAGGCTCTAACGGGCCCAGGATCGGCAAGGACGCAAACGCTCCGCCGCAGTGTGCAACGGTATGCACACCGGGGCGGAGCGTCGAACACAGCGTCCTGTTCTAGATAGCGGCCTCACCTAGAGAGCCGCCTAAAATTGGAGCCTATTAGCCGCGGATGTCCTCGTAGAGAGCGGTGGAGATGTAACGCTCACCGAAGTCGGGAACAACAGCCACAATCAGCTTGTCCTTGTTCTCGGACTTCTTAGCCTCTTCCAGAGCTGCCCAGACGGCCGCACCGGAAGAAATACCGCCCAGGATACCTTCCTGAGTAGCCAGCTGGCGGGAGGTGCGCATTGCGTCATCGCCGCTGACGGCGGTCACGGAGTCGTAGATACCGCGGTCAAGGGTCTCTGGAATGAAGTTAGCGCCCAGGCCCTGAATCTTGTGGGGGCCAACGCGACCCTCGGAGAGCAGCGGGGAGTCCTTGGGCTCCACAGCGACAACCTTAATGTTGGGGTTCTGCTCCTTCAGGTACTTACCCGAACCGGAGATGGTGCCGCCGGTACCGATACCTGCCACGAAGATGTCGACCTTGCCGTCGGTAGCTTCCCAAATCTCGGGGCCGGTGGTCTTGTAGTGGATGGCGGGGTTAGCCTCGTTGGAGAACTGAGAAGCCAAGATAGCGTTCTCGGTGTTGGCAACGATTTCCTGAGCCTTCTCCACGGCGCCGCGCATACCCTCGGTACCGGGGGTCAGCACAATCTGCGCACCGTATGCGCGCAGCAGAACGCGACGCTCAGCGGACATGGTCTCGGGCATAGTCAGGATGACGTGGTAGCCGCGAGCCGCACCGACCATGGCCAGGGCGATACCGGTGTTACCGGAGGTACCCTCAACGATGGTGCCGCCGGGCTTCAGCGCGCCGGACTCCTCAGCGGCGTCAATGATGGCGCGGCCGATACGGTCCTTGACGGAGCCTGCAGGGTTGTAAAACTCGAGCTTGACGGCGACGTTACCGGGCAGGCCCTCGTCCAGACGGTTCAGGCGGACCAGGGGAGTCTCGCCGATAGCCTCGACGATGCTGTTGACAATCTTTGCCATGGAGGTGCTCCTTCTGAGCATGGGGGAGGGGACTACCGGAATAGGCCATCTCCCCAGTGAATAATTTGGGTACGTGGACACTCTACTACTCGGCGGCGGCAGGTTTAAACCTGCGGTCACAGTTCGTAACATGACTTTTCATGACTGAGGACGCTAGCACGGGTGTGCCTCAACGGGACGTTCCAGTGCTACTTCAGCCGGGCCGGATTGCTCTCCTCAACCCGTGCCGTGACCGGGCCATCGGTGAGTACCCCAAATGGCATAAAGAAAAGCACCGCGCAAAACCTTCGTCCTAAAGGCTCTCCCTCACGGAGAGTGCGCGGTGCTTTCTTGAAACATTATGTAGCCCAAAAAGACAACCTCTGTATATAAGAGTAGTGGTGAACCCCGTTCACCGCAAGTCCAGAACGGCTATTTTATTGCTACAGAATGAAAAAATATCTGCGGCCCGCATAACAGAAGGCTCAAGCCCCCAAAATACGCCCCGCGGACGACCCCAAAAGCGCATCCACAGAACGAAAAATCCTCAAAACAAACACCCGGGCCACAGGCGAGAGGCAAACGGACTAGTTGATGTCCATATGCAAATCCCACTTATTGTTCAGGTAACGACCAACAGCCTCACCGAACATCTTCACGTGACGCTTATCAGCCGCCACGGTCTGCTCCTTGCCCTCCTTAAACAGCTTCTCACCCAAATCAACATTCAGGGTCACAGTCCAGTTGTACGCACCCTGAGCCAGAACCGGCTGCTTTGTCTCAATGGTCAACGTAGCGGTCGGATTCACATACCAGGTCTTCTTCTCATCAATACCAGACTTAGTGGAATCCGCGTACTTCTTCATCACCGCAAGAGTGCTCTGATCAGTACTGACCTCATTCATGTAGTGCATATCACCGGTGCGCAACAGATACTCAAACGCCGCACCAAAATAAGCCAGAGCCGAAGCAAAACCAGCCACCGAATTCTGATGCATGCTCTCCGGAACAAGCGGGGACGGCGCATTCTGCGGCGGATGCTCAGCGTTACCCGGCTGGTACTCGCCGTGCTCCTCCATCTTCTCCAACTTTGCTACACCACGGTAATCCTTATCATCATTGGGCAGCGGCGAGTTCGTGGCGGTCGCCGTGGCACTTGCCGAAGGCGAAGCAGAAGCGCTCGGAGACGCCGTCTCAGAGGCGCTAGCCGAGGCCGTCGTCGCCTCAGGAGTCGCGGAGGAAGAGGGCGCAGAAGCCTCAGATGAAGCCTTCGAACCGCAGGCCGCCAGTAGAGCCACGGAGCTGACGCCCAGCACGCCCAACGCCGCGCGGCGGGTCAGAATCTCAGACATAGTGATACCTTTCAGATATTCGGTGATTGCAACCAGTTTAACCGCAAACGCGCCTCAATACAGAGTCCAGACCGGCCCGAAGACTGGGCCGCGTGAGAAGCATCTCGTTCGGCAAGCCAGGAACCAAGCCCAGGAACAGAAAACCAGCTAGAGGAACCAACAAACGGGAACAGGCCGCAATCCGGGCCTTCGAATTGAGTACAGACTAGGAAGCAGACGGGGAACCCGCCGCAGAACTTACCACAGCAGAAGCGGCAGAAGCACCTGCCGAAGCCGATGCGGAAGCCGCCCCGCCCCGCAACGTAGCACCGTACACCACGCTCAGCTCCCACACCTTCGAATCAGAGTGGTAGCGTCCACGGAAATCACACTCCTGGACCGTCACCTGAGAAGCCAGACCCGCAGCAGAAGGAGAAGCCGAGGCGCTAGTAGCCTCCCCGGAAACCAGCGCATCCTCGGAAGGCTCGGTAGCCTCAGCCGACGCCGAAGCGGAGGGGCTCGCGGAGCTCACCACCGGCTGCACCTTGCCCTCAGCAACCGCCTCCGCGCCAAAATCAAGAGTGTACTGACCCTTGAAGAGCAGGTTGCCGTCGCTCATAATGGACGGCTGCGCACTCGAAAGAGCGTAAGAAGCCGCGGGGTTCACATACCAGGAGCCCTTCTTCACACCCGCCAGGATTGACTCCGAGAGAGCGTCCACCTCGGAACGGGTCTTCGACGTCAGCGTAATACCCGTCGAGAACGCCTCAGCGCTACCGGTCTTCACCAGGTAATCCATCGCCGCCGCAAAGTACGCAATCGCCTCGTGAAAACCCGCCACCGTATTCGCAGAAAGCGCATCGGTCACCTGTGGCTTAGGCGCATTACGCGGCGGATGATCAACAGTACCCGGCTCATAGTTCATAGCGCCCTCAAAATGGGTGTACTCCACAGTCCCGGAGTAGTTCTTACCGTCGTCAGTGTAGCCATTCGGGTTAGCGCTCGACTTCGAACCCGAGAGGCTACCACCCTGGTTACCACCCTGCTTCTGCGACCCCGAATTCGAGGAACCACAAGCGTTCAGCAACGCCGCGGCCACGGCCGAGCCCGACAGGCCCAGGCCCGCATGGATCAGAGAACGGCGGGAAACACCGCGCGAAATCCGAACGGACGCGGGAGAAACGGAGGAAGCAGAAGAGTCGGAAGAACCGGAAGAGAAAATCATCGGAAATACACCTCACATAGATGGGGTATGGGGGCACGATACACGACGGAACCATCCGCAGATCATAGGCCCGTCTAGAAGTCATGCCCTAACCCGACGGGCAGGTTAGGGCATGGGCGCTATTCGGCAAAGATTTAGAGATTATCGTTGGGGCCGCTATCACCGGAGCTGCCGTTACCAGGATTGCCGTTACCGGAACCGCCATTACCGCCGGTCTGCGAGCCCGCACCACCGTTAGCCGCACCACCATTAGCCGGAGCCGAAGCCTGAACCTCATACTCATCCTGAATGGTCAAAGCCCAGTCACTCTCCATGCGCACACCCGTGACCACCAGACCGCGCTCAATGCGGCGCTCCTTCTCAGGAATCGACACCGGAGCACCATCCAAAACCATGGTCGGACCCAAATCAATCGCCAGGTCAAAGGTCCACTGAACGCTCTTCTTCACCAGAGTCGGAAGCGCCGTGTACGCCTTCAACGTCACCTTCGGCGATACATACCAGTCACGCGCCTGGGAGCTTATGTTACCCTCATCCATAAACATCGAAAGGGAAGAAATAAACTTCTCATCGGCCTTCGACTCACGCAAGGGAGCAGGGTCACCGGTCAGCACCAGGTAGTTAATCGCCGCGTAGACAAAAGCAACCGAATCATACAGGCCCTGCACCGAGTTCTGCGCCGCACTCTCAGGACGCTTAGGCACCGGCACATTCTGCGCCGGAGCGGACTCCGTGGCCGCCACGAACTCACCCTTGGAATCGAAATGATCAAAAGTAACCTCACCGCTAAAATCGGTGCGCGCTGACGCAGAGGGGGTCACCACCGGCTCATCAGGGTCAGCCGAAGCAGAGGGGGCAGAACTGCCACCGCAGGCCGCCAGCAGAGCACTCAGCGACACGCCCGCAACACCGACTCCTGCATACCGCAGAGCGGAACGTCGGCTCAGACCGGACGCGGAACGGGGGGACTGCCCGGAGGCATGAGGGAAAAGTGCCACGGAGTGCCTTTCGCGTGTAACTCTCATACGAGAGGAATGAAGGAGTGAGAGGGACGCCCGGAGGACGGCACACGATACCGGGCAACCGGTACCGAATCACCGTCGAACGAGACAGTCCTAAGTATAACGCGCACCCGCACCCGCGGCCGGGTACATTACCGCCGCACAGGGGGTGATGTACCGCCCACCGTCCGCCCGCATCCGCCCGCCGTAACATCCGCGAGATGGGTGGGACTGGGTCTGTGAGCTGGGCCTGTGAAGGCGGCACCCCCCATCCGTTTGCCTTCTGAAGGGGCTATCGAGCCGCCGGAGCCTCGGCCGTAGCGGGGTTTACAGCAGGAGTATCACCCGCGGGATGATCCGCTGCACCACCGGCAGTGGGAGCCGCAGGATTTTGCTGCCCCGGATTCTGCTGGGCCGGAGCCTCAGCACTCTGCTGACCGGCCGGAGCCGCGGGAGTTGCACCATTCTGCGCGGGGACGTTCTGAGTGCCACCGTTCTGGGCGCCGGTATTGGTCGCGCCGTTCTGAGCGGCTCCACCCTGACCGGCAGGGGCCTGAGCCGGTGCGTTCTGCGCACCGCCGTTCTGAACCGTTCCGCTCTGCGCTCCACCGTTGGCGCCGGTTCGTGCGGAACCACCCGTATTAGCATGAGAGCCCGAACCGGTAGCGGCACCCGAACCGGTGTGCGCCGCCGCGGTGCTGTCGTCTGTTACTGTCGGCGTGTAGGTCGAGGAGGGCTGCGGGCGCGAGGTATGCGTCGACTTCGGCGTCATCGACGGATCGTACTGCTGCGCCGAAATCACCGTCCAACGCTTCGCCTCTTCGTCATACTCAGCGTAGAGGGCCGTAATATCCTGCGCCTCGGTGTTCTCCAGAGGCTTGGTCGTGTTGGTGGCCTTTTCCACCACCAGTCCGTGCGCCTGCGTCACCGAGCAGGCCCACGAATACTTCGTGCCGCGCGTAACCGGCTGCTTCTCAGTCAGACGGTAGGTCCAGCCACCATCCACAATCCAGTTCGTGCCGGGTGCATAGAAGACACGCAGCTTCTCCAGCAAGGCGCGCTGCGGAGTGTTATCGGGATGCACAACCTGCAGGGCCGGGCCCGTGTCACCCGTGGCGCGCGCATAGTCCACGGCCGCCGCAAAGTACGCAAAGGTCGCACGCAGGCCGCGGGCATTCTTGTCGTACATGGTGTCATCCTCAACGGGAATCGGCACGGAGCTCGCCTTAGCATCCACCGAGGCAGGGCCCGCGGTCGGCTCAATCGTGTACACCTCGCCGGTCGTCGGGTCGGTGCTACTGATAGCGGATGCACCATGGCCCGGAATGAACTTAGTCCACTTCAACTCGCCGGAAAGATTGTCGTACGCACCGGCAATCGTAGCGGAAGCAGTGGCGGAGGCGGTGGCCGTCGAAGCGCTCTTCGACCCGCAAGCGGCAAGCATCGCACCCAGCGCTGCGGTGCCCGTGACGGCAAAGAAACGGCGGCGGCTGTGAATCATAGTGATCCCCTCGAACATGATGTGAAACGGAAGTATCGGTGGTGTGTTAGAAGCTTGCACGCGATGCCCCATCAGTGCTGAAGGAAACATAGGCGTGAAGCCCGTATAGCCCTAAGCCTATAGAGTTCACGCCCGGCACACAAATAAACCCCCACGTCCGTGCCCTATGTCACCTATGGTGGGAGGGTTTATGCGGATCCCTGAAGATACCGGGTGGCCTTTGCTGAGGGGGTCGCATTGGGGGTTGGCTGCGCACTCGAATCCGCCGAGGGGGTGGCGGTCGCGCTGGGGGAAGCCTGCGGGTCCTCCAGCATCTGCCAGCCTTCCTCACCAAAGTACACGTAAACATCAGCCTGCGACTTATGGCCGTACACCTTGGTGAGGAGCTCACGCTGAAGCGTCTCGTGATTGAAGAGGAACGCCGCCTCATCCACCTTGAGCGTGGCCTTCCAACAGTACACATCTGCCGTCGAGACAGGAACCGGCTGAGCACTGTCCAGGTGAATGCACATGGGCACGCTATTCTTCGACACAAGCCAACCGATGTTGTAGCGGTAAATATCGCGGTACATGTTGGTCATATGGTTGAAACGCTCCTGACCGGGCAAATCCATAAAAGGCTCAGTGTCACCGGTGAGGAACATATAGTTCTGCGAGGCACTCCAATACTGCAGGAACGTGTGCAGACCCTCAACGCTACGCTCACCTATCTCCTCGGGCTTGCGAGGGCGGGGGACGTTGAGGGCGCGATGACTGAGCGTTCCGGCGGAGAAAACCCCGTCACGCTCGAAGTACCGGTCGGGAAGAATCACGGGGCCGCGGCCATCCAGAGCTGACGCCGGCAACGGCTCAGTACGACGGACACCACGAGAGACAACGACTGAGGCAGGACGAGGGGAAGCAACGGGCTCGGGGGCTGAACCAACCGAGGCCGTACCGTTAGGCGTCGTGACGTGAGAAGAAGAAGCGCCGCAGGCAGTTGCGAGCACGCTAAACGCCGCCCCAGAAGAGAACGCCAGAAGGTGGCGGCGAGTGAGCGAATCGGGCATGCAGACCTTTCGCGGTGAGAGTGTACGGGCAGAATAAGTCCCCACGGCTCGGCGGGCAGGTGAAAACCTCGCGGCGAACCGTACGGGGAATTCGGGCGTGCACCGGGTAGTCATCAATTGGCGCGCACCGTATACACGGGACAGGAAGTGCGGGAGTGAACCGCACCCCAACCCGAAAGTTATACGTCGTGTCACACGATTTTAGGGACTTTTCGAGGATCATCACGCGGGTATATGCCTCTGAGCGTAAAAAGTTATCAAATCTTTATTTTTCTCTGTCATATAGGGCGGGAGTAAACGAACCAATGTGTTAGAAATAACCCCCTACGACAGCCTTCACTCACCCCCTCAACGATGTGATGATGCGGGCTGTGGGACAATAACGCTGTGACTACCACCGATTATGCGCAGCTTCAGGCAGCGCGCGAACTCCTCACTCAAATCCCCCTCTCACTGGACGTCGACCCCGAAGAAATCGGCCTTCACCAGGACGGGCACGGCAGCGCTCGCGAAGCCACATCCGCAGCGGTAGAAACCGCCTCCGCCCGGGCCCTCATCACCTCTATGGCCCGGCAGCTTGACGACTACATCCTGCCCCGCAGCGCCAGCATGGACAGCCCGCTCACCATCGTGGTCGGCGGATCCACCGGCGCCGGCAAGTCCACCCTGGTCAACACCCTGCTGGGTGAACCCCTCACTCAATCCGGCGCAATTCGACCTACCACCCGCCACCCCGTGCTGCTCTACCGCGCCGAAGACGAAGCCGCCCTAGCCCCCGACCGTTTTCTACCGACCCTGCCCCGCACCCGCGTGCGGAAGGGGGAGGGTCTACCCGGTGCCGACCCACTAGTCCCGCAGGCCCTCGTCCCCGTGCCCACGGCGGCCCTGCCGCGCGGTATCGCGCTCATCGACGCACCCGATATCGACTCGGTCTCCAAAGAAAACCGCACCCTTGCCAAGGAACTGCTCTCCGCAGCCGATCTGTGGCTCTTCGTCACCACCGCCAACCGCTACGCCGACGCCGTGCCCTGGGAACTGCTCCACGCGGCGGCCGCGCGCTCCATCACAATCGCCGTGGTGCTCAACCGCGTTCCCGAAGGGGACGAAGAAGCCATCGAGACTGACCTGCGCCGCATGCTCCGCGAGGCCGGAATCGAGGCCGTGCTGATTCACACCGTGACTGAACAGCCACGCGACGAGCGGGGGCTCATCAACCCCATCAGCCTGGCGCCGCTCACCCTGTGGATTCGCGAGCTCGGAGCTGACGCACCCGCCCGCGCCGCCATCGCCCGCACGACGCTTGCCGGAACCGTCGAGACCCTCGCCCGAAACCTGCGCACTCTCGCCCTCGAGCAGGAGCGGCAGCAGGCCTCCCACCACGCCCTGACCCTGGTTGCCGCTGAAGAGTACGAAAAGGCTCTGACAAGCATTGATGCGGCGCTTTCGGATGGCTCACTGCTACGCGGCGAGGTGCTCTCACGCTGGCACGACTTCGTAGGCACCGGCGACTTCTTCCGCTCCCTCGACAACACCATCGGCCGCCTACGCGACCGCGTAGGATCAGCGTTGCGAGGCCAGCCCGCCGCCGCACAAAAGGTCGAGGACGCCCTCGAAACCGGCATCTACGCCGTGGTTATGGACGCCGCCGCCCGCGCCTCCGAAGGCACCCGCGCCCGCTGGCGTGCAACCCGCGCCGGCCGCTCCCTGCTACAGCGTCTGGACGCGGCCCCCACCCCGACCGGTAGCGACCACGCC
>OCPI01000072.1_pt1 | contig 71933 bp, 65 predicted proteins | sample 1476291 | NCBI WGS metagenome assembly OCPI01 (sample SAMEA2580054, study PRJEB22360) | human gut metagenome | reverse complement strand
ATCGTTTCTAGTGAATTTTTGTTTTTTCACTGTCCACTATAAGGGGAGTATATCAGAAATCCTAGCCTCTTCTTGTTTTTGGATTGTCGAGTAAGACGCAGTGGTTGAGTGGGCTCTACTACGCTGATTTCATCAGCTTTTACAGCCCTACTCAACTGTGCGGAGGTGGGACGACGAAATCGAATTCTAACGAATTACCGATTTCTGTCCCACTCTCTATTTGTTTTAGAGAGTGCAAACAGGGTGTACACGGAAAATGGTATCATAAACTTTGTAAATACATTTTTTAACAAATATCTTGCTAGAGATTTCATTTTCTGTTATACTGATGAGTAAATAATATTATAAAGACATTTGGGGTGCTTTAGGCTGAGATGATACCCATTGAACCTGCTACAGTTAATACTGGCGAAGGGAAATGTGAAAAGGTTTTTTTCGTGTGTCGAAAAGAACTGTCTAATCTTATAAGCAAAACTCTAATTCTTGATTGTAATTGGAGTTTTTTAATTTTTACCAGATAGACTAGATGTAGAGTATTGTGGTACGTCTTTCTTAAATGCCCGACTGTCTTAAAAAGGAGTTTTTATGTTTAAAAAATGGCGTTTAAAAGATGTTATCTTACTTGCTTTCTTGTCTATCTTTTTTGGTGGCGTTTTTGTAGGTTCAGGATATCTATATAATATTTTGACTATTGGCTTAACACCTCTAGGTTTACAGGCTTTTGCCAACGAAATATTATTTGGTCTTTGGTGTATGGCTGCACCTATTACGGCTATTTTCATCCCAAGAATCGGTAGTGCAACTATTGGAGAAGTTTTAGCTGCCCTTGCTGAAGTCCTTTACGGTAGTCAATTCGGTTTAGGAGCTCTATTATCCGGTTTGGTTCAAGGGTTAGGAAGTGAATTCGGCTTTCTTATCACCAAGAATCGTTATGAAAGTTGGCTTTCACTGACCGCTAATAGTATTGGAATTACACTCTTTAGCTTTGTCTATGAATACATTAAATTAGGTTACTATGCCTTTTCTCTTCCTTTCGTACTATCCTTGCTTTTGGTACGTTTTGCATCAGTATTTTTCTTCTGTGCGATTCTAGTTCGGACTACGGTCAAACTTTACCATCAGTTTTCTGCTGGGAGTGAAGTATAGATGGGGGTGGAATTAAAGGGGATTGTCTATCCCTCTTTCACAAAGCCGATTGACTTTACATTTCAATCCCAAGCCTTTACTTTATTGGTTGGAAAAAGCGGTTCGGGTAAATCAACCCTTTTTCAAATTATTGCCCAACTCAGTCCAGTGCCATATAGTGGTCAGATCCTTATCGATGGAATTGACATGAGACAACTTTCTGTAGCTGAACGTGTCCAATTGGTCGGTATCCTATTTCAAAACCCCAACCATCAATTTACCATGGAGACCTTGTTTGAGGAATTGGTCTTTTCCTTAGAAAATATTGCTTATCCAATTCAGGAAATTGAATCTAAAATAGCGGAAGTTGTGGAGAAATGTAGAAGCCAAAAAATTCTCCACCGTCCGATTCACCAATTGTCAGGTGGAGAAAAACAAAAAGCGGCCCTAGCAGTACTCTTTGCCATGAATCCTAGTGTCTATCTTTTAGACGAACCCTTTGCATCAATTGATCGTAAAAGTCGGCTTGAGATACTAGGGATTTTGAAGGAACTGGTTGAAGCAGGTAAGACGATTATCCTCTGTGATCATGATTTGTCTGACTACGAAGCCTATATCGACCATATGGTTGAACTAAGAAATGACGAAGTCAAAAAAATATTCAAAATCCCTTCCTCTGAAACTAGAGAAGTTTTTTCAAAGGAAGTCGGCCATTGTCAGGATCTTTTCCATCTGAAACAAATGACCTGTATCCTAAATGATTCTCCTCTCTTTTCCATTCCTGATTTTACATTTTATGAAGGGGTTTCCTGTATCCTAGGGGATAATGGTGTTGGAAAATCAACCCTCTTTCGTTCCATTCTCCAATTTCAGAAGTATAAAGGGAAGATTCGTTGGAAGAATAGGCTATTAAAAAAGGAAAAAAGTCTATATGATGAGATAACATATGTGGTACAAGAGGCGGATAAGCAGTTTATCAGAGCCAGTCTCAAGAAAGAACTTCAGTTAGATGACCTAGATAATGAGAACGATAAAAGAGTCAAGGAAGTCCTGCAATTGTTTGATTTGGAGAATTCCTTAGATAAGAGTCCCTATCAGTTAAGTGGAGGACAACAAAAGATGGTTCAATTATTAACGATCATGACAAGTCAAGCCACTGTTGTCTTATTAGATGAACCGTTTGCAGGTTTAGATGATAGGGCTTGCGATTATGTTTGTAGGTGGATAAGGGAGGAGTGTCAAAAAGGACGTAGCTTTTTAATTATTTCCCATCGTTTAGATCCGCTTGTGTCACTAGTTGATTACTGGATTGAAATGACATCTACAGGGTTAAAATATCTTAAAGAAGTTTCTATCACAAGGCCACTAAGATCTCGTGGTATAGAAGATAAAACGGAGGTGAGATAGAATGGTTAAAGTCCCCACTCAAACTCCGGTAACAATCCTCTTTTTACTACTTTTATCCTTGGAAACCTCCTTTGTTCCATCGGTTCCTCTCAATCTATCGGTTGCCTTCTTTTGCATCGTCTATATGTGCTTTTATCGCAAGTTTCATATGATGATTTGGATGGTTTTCTTGGCTATCCTACCAGGCTTTGCCAATTACTGGGCAGTTCATTTACATGGAGATGTTTCCCAAGCAGTTTTACTTGGAACCAGGGGTTTTGTGACAGTTTGTATAGGGATTGTATTTATCTCAAGCATCTCACTAAAAGAATTACTCTTGTATTTGGCACAAATGGGATTGTCACGGTCTTGGGCCTATGCCTTGTTAGTGGTTTTCAATGCTTTTCCGCTGATTCAGAAAGAAATTAAATCCATAAAGGAGGCCTGTTTGTTACGAGGGCAAAAATTGCATTTTTGGTCCCCTTTGATTTATAGCAAGGTCTTGATTAGCGTCTTTAGATGGCGACATCTATACTTAAGAGCCTTATCAGCACATGGCTATGATGAAGATGCCATGATAGAAAAGTCCTATCGGAACTTTTATATTCCCAGACAGACAAAAATCATCTACCTACTTATCTATTTAACCCTTCAAATCAGTCTGTTTTTATAAAGGAGTTATTATGGAATTTACAGATATTGCTATGGAATTATCCAAGGAGGCCTGGCAGGCTTCCTTTCAGCACCCTTTTATTTTACAGTTACAAAAGGGAAATTTAGATCCTTCCATTTTTCGCTATTACTTGATTCAGGATGCCTACTACTTAAATGCCTTTTCAAAAGCCTATGATCACTTAGCTGAAAAAACTTCAAAACAAGAAATGAAGAGACTTTTGAAACAAAATGCTCAGAGCTTAGTCGAAGGTGAGTTATTTATCCGTCAACAGTTTTTCAAGGAGCTGGGGATTGATGACAAGGAAATGGCAGAGCAGCCGATTGCTCCAACCTGCTACCATTATATTTCGCATATTTATCGTCAATTTGAAGAAGAGAACGTAGCCATTGCTTTTGCGAGCTTGCTCCCGTGCCCATGGTTGTACCATGACCTAGGTAAGGCACTTAATCTTCATCCTTCACCAGAAGTCCTTTATCAGAAGTGGATTGAAACTTACATTACAGATGAACTCGAACAGCAAATAAAAGAAGAGACGGAACTAGTCAATCAACTCTACAGTGAAAGTGACGAGCTAGACAAGAAAAAAATGCTCGAAGCCTTCCGAATTAGCGTTTATATGGAAGCACAGTTTTGGGAAATGGCCTACCAGCATCAAACATGGAAGAGCACTTTACAGGCTTTAGAAAAAGGAGATTAATGAAAAATGAAAACCAACCAATTACAAATTCATAAATTAACCGTCTTATCCATGATGATTGCCCTCGATGTGGTTCTGACACCTATCTTCCGTGTCGAAGGAATGGCACCTATGTCTAGTGTTGTGAATATTTTAGCAGGAACCATAATGGGACCAGTCTATGCTTTAGTCATGGCAACTGCGACTGCTTTTATCCGTATGACAACACAAGGAATTCCTCCTTTGGCCCTAACAGGAGCTACCTTTGGAGCTCTACTAGCCGGACTCTTTTACAAATATGGTAGAAAATTCTACTTTTCTGCCTTAGGAGAAATCATCGGTACAGGAATCATCGGCTCTATTGTCTCTTATCCTGTTATGGTATTTTTCACAGGCTCAGCTGCAAAACTCAGTTGGTTTATTTACACACCACGATTTATCGGAGCTACCTTGATCGGGACAGCCATAGCTTTTGTATCATTTCGATTTTTAATTACCCAGAAATTCTTTAAAAAGGTACAAAGCTATTTCTTTGAAGAAAGGATTAACTGATGTATACCTTTCAAAATCCCTTTCCTCTATCTGAAAGTCATTTAATCCATTGTATCACTAACGAAATTTCCTGTGAGATGGTCGCTAATGCAATTTTGGCTCTGGGATCTAAGCCAGTAATGGCAGATGACTCCAGAGAGGTCCTTGATTTTACCAAGCAAAGTGCAGCTATCTTATTGAATTTAGGGCATTTGTCAGCTGACAAGGAGCAAGCAATTCTTAAGGTAGCATCCTTTGCAGCTAAATCCTCGCTACCTATGGTTTTAGATGTGGTTGGTGTCTCTGCCTCTCCTATCCGCAAAAACTTAGCAATGGATATTTTGAAATATTCTCCAACCATTATTAAGGGAAATATGTCTGAAATTCGAGGCCTAGTGGGTTTGAAGCACCATGGAGTTGGAGTGGACGCCAGCCAGAAAGATCAAGAAACAGCAGATCTAGTGAGTGTCCTGAAAGACTGGTGTCAAAGCTATCCAACAAGTACATTCTTAGTTACCGGTCCTAAAGATCTCATCGTTTCATCTAATCAAGTTGCCATTTTGACAAATGGTTGTCTAGAACTGGACTGGATCACAGGAACAGGAGATCTTGTAGGCGCTCTAGCTGCGGTCTTCCTTAGTCATGGGACTACAGCCTTTGAGGCATCTTGTCTCGCAGTGTCTTATCTGAATATCGCTGCAGAGAAAATTATAGACCGAGAAATGGGGCTAGAAGACTTTCGTTTACAGACTCTTAATCAATTGTCTCTCTTAAAAAAGGATGCCAACTGGTTAGATGCAATCAAAGGAGGCTATTATGCTTAAAGAAACGCTTAGACTGTATCTGGTTACGAATCGCTACCAAGATCCGCTTGAAACCTTCCTTAAAAAAGTTGAGCAAGCTTGTCAGTCAGGTGTTACCATGATCCAGCTACGAGAAAAACAGCTCACGACCAATCAGTATTATGAACTTGCAAAAATGGTGAAACAAATTACCGATACCTACCAAGTTCCTTTGATTATCGATGATCGTTTGGATGTGTGCCTAGCTGTCGATGCTGCAGGACTTCATATAGGAGATGATGAACTCCCAGTTTCAGTAGCCAGACAAGTCTTGGGCACAGAGAAAATACTAGGTGTAACTGCAAAAACAGTGAAAAGAGCACTCGAAGCAGAAGAATCTGGGGCGGATTACTTAGGAACAGGAGCAATTTTCCCCACAACAACCAAGGAAAACGCCCCTATTACCCTCATTTCTACCTTGAAGGACATCTGCCAAGCAGTCGGTATTCCAGTCGTAGCGATTGGCGGTTTAACTTGTGAAAATATCCATCAACTTTCTGGAACAGGTATTGCTGGTATCGCAGTAGTTCGTGATTTGATGCAGGCAAGAGATATCGAAGCGAGAACCCAAGAATTTTTAACAAAATTAGATCAAATCATCTCTAAATAAAAACTCTCTCATTCCCAATATATAGGGAATGAGAGAGTTTTTTTAATCTTTATAAGTTGTATGGTTAACAGGACCAGAACCATGCCCAAGTTCAGGGGCATCTTGGATAGCTCTTGTGATAAAAGCCTTGGCCTTATCAACTGCTTGATAGAGGCTTTTCCCTTTTGCAAGCTCAGCAGTGATAACTGCAGCAAAGGTACAGCCAGTACCATGGGTATGGCAAGTTTGAATTCGTGGACTTTCCCAGACAAATTCTTCATCCTTTGTGAAGAGGAAATCTTTGGCACCACCTTCGAGGTGTCCTCCTTTGATAACAACTGATTGAGGCCCAAATTCTTTTAGGATCAAACGCCCAGCCTTTTGCATATCTTCTTGGTCTTTGATAGAAAAGGCGACAATTTCTTCTGCTTCAGGAAGATTGGGTGTAATAATCGTTGCAAGAGGCAGCAAATTTGTTTTGAGATAGTCTCTTGCGCTTGTATCAATTAAAGCGTCTCCACTAGTAGCTACCATCACAGGATCAAGCACATAGGGACAATCAAGTTGCTTTAAGTAGGGTTGGATCATCTCCATGATTTTCGTAGTCGCAAGCATACCAGTTTTTACAGCTTGAGGGGAAATATCTGAAAAAACACTTTCCAATTGAGCTTTCAGCATTTGAGGAGAAACATGCTCTATTAATTGAACCCCCCTGGTATTTTGAGCGACAAGACTAGTTACAACGGCCATTCCATAGACACCTCTAGCTTGGAATGACTTTAAATCAGCCATTATTCCAGCTCCACCGCTAGGGTCAGTTCCAGCAATTGTTAGAGCAACGGGTAAATAAGTCATCTAAAACCTCCCAACCAGCTGAAGTTTGTATTTGGTAAAACAAGATAAAGTCTGTATCAAGAAGTCAATTAGTGGCTTATAAACCATTGTTATTTTGTCCACTTCCATCAACTAGCATTACCTAGATCGAGTCAAAGGGTCTAACAGTCGTTAATCTCAGCTTTACGCACCCCTAGTGGTTGTTTTCTTTTTTCTTTAGTATAGCATATTTTTATACTTTATATCGTAAGATTAGATTAAAATTAGGTCCAAAATAGATATTTCCTTCAATCATAAAAGAGCCCGCGGGCTCTTTTATACTATGCTTCTGTCACAAATTGACTGAGAACACCATTGACAAAACGTGATGAAGTCTCATCTGAAAAGGCCTTAGCCAATTCGACTGCCTCATTCACAGCAACAATCTGTGGAGTGTCAAACTCTGTCATTTCAAAAATTCCAAGGCGCAGAATATTTTTCTCTACCAAGGTCAAGCGTTCTACTGTCCAACCAGGCTTCAAATGTTGACCGATTTGTTGGTCTAATTGATCTTTTGACTGATAAACGCCGGTCACGATATTCAAGAGAAAGGCCGGAAGATCAACTGTTGCATCTTCTGCCACGTCCTTATCATGGAGATAAGCAAAGCGACAAGCTTCGACAATGTCTCCATCGTACTCCAAGGCCATCAAGGCTTGGAAAGCACGCTCGCGTAAATCTCGACGTGATTCTAATAAAATTTCATCAGTCATTGAGGAAGTCCTCATTAAACAAGTCTTTCAAGTCTGGTTTTGGAGATTTTTCTGTTGCAATCCCTACAACGTGGATATTAACCGCATCCAAGGTGACATCCGCCATATCATACACAGCAGATTTCACAGCCTTTTGGATCGCTACTGCTACAGATGGTACCGCCACTCCATATTCAAGGTAGAGATAAATATCCACTGAGACCTGACCGTCTTCTTCTGTATGAAGGTAGACGCCACGACCAAGTGAGCGTTTTGAAAGGCTATCTGACACGCTCTTATTTTCAAGAGAGTAAACTCCCTCTACTTTTGCCGTTGCAATCGCAATAATTTTTTCTAATACACGTGGTGCAATAACGATGTCACCAAATTGTTCAGTTGCCATAGAAGTTCCTTTCTATTTGACACCCTGAGAGGTCTCTTACGCACGAGAAACGTAAGTTCCTTCTGCAGTGTTGATAACGAGTTTTTGTCCTGCTTCGATGAAGTCTGGAACGTTTACAACAAGTCCTGTTTCCATTGTTGCTGGTTTTCCAGAACCAGTCACTGTAGCACCTTTGATCGATGGTTGAGTTTCTGTGACTGTCAATTCAACAGTAGTTGGTACAGTTACCCCAATCACTTCACTTCCGTAGAATTGAATTTTCACTTCTGAATTTTCAAGAATGTAAAGCAATTCATTTTCAACATTGACTACAGGGATTTCGTATTGGTCATAAGTTTCTGTGTTCATGAAGTAGGCTGTGTCGTCCATTTGGTACAAGTATTGGGCTGGGACAGTCTCAAGAATCGCTTGTTCAAATTTTTCTTCTGGACGGTAGCTTGTGTCAAATGTAGAACCAGTACGGACATCACGTAATTTCATCCGCATGATGGTATTTCCTTTACCTGGTTTGTGGTGACTTGCTTCCAAAACGCGAATCAATTTTCCATCTGCTGTGACAAACGTCATACCAGCTCTTAATTTACTTGCTTCGATCATGTTTTATTACCTCTTTTTTAAAAATAGATTACTCTTTATTGTAACACACTATTTGATTTTTCTCAAACAGCAATCTTTTCTTTTTAGGAAGGAAAGAGTGCAGAGACTAGCGATTGGAGACTCTACATCTCTGAGCCTAGTTCCCTTCTATTCATCAACAGGGACAATATTACCATCAGCATCTTTGGTCACATGGACATATTTGCCATCCACCTCAATGTAGAAGGTTTTGGGCTTGTCTTGAGCTGGTGCTGCTTGTTGTTGCAGATCATTTCCCAGAGCTTGACCCAGATTCATCCCCATAATCATATTCATGCCATTGCCACCTTCATTTTTGGCAGCTGCCACCAAGGCCTCATTGCGGGCGCGACGCTCTTCAATTTCAATGGTGTTGTACTTCATGGCTGCTAATTCACTGTCCAGTTTATTGACCTTAGCCATACTATCAGCATCATAGCTCAGATCTTCGATCAGGACATTGGTTAATTCAATACCATATAGTTCTGACCACGTTTTGTTGACTTCGCGTTTTGCGACTTCATTGAAAACGTCTTGATCTGCATTGATATTGTAAATATCCGCCTTATTTTCAGCCGTATATTTTGAAAGGGCGACGGCAATTTTTGGAGCGAGGTTTTGGCGCAAGGTTCCCTGAGCTACATCTTCCAAGGTAAACGGTTTATCTGCCGTAATTTGGCGACTAACTGCACTGACGTAAAAGAGTACAGGATCTGCTACTTTCACATCATAGAGACCATAAAAACGAATGCTCAGAAGTTGTTGGTAACGGTCGCTAAAATACTCGACTGGATTTTGGGTGCCAAATTTATTTCCTGTAAAAGGTTGCATCCGCACAAAAATAATTTCTTGTTGGGTGACCACTTGGCCACCAAATGAGAAGCGATTCTTGAACTGGTCCCAAGTCCCTTTAACGCCACCCTTTTCAAACAACCAGGCATTTTCACCAGCTTGCCATTCGTGACTCCCTGCTTCTAGAAGGTCTCCTAAAAAAGTTCCATTATTGACCAAGAGAGCAACATAGCCTTGGGGGACAATGACAACAGAACCATCTGTCAATAGGCCTGTATTTTGGTTGCTCTGACGAGAACGCCCATCTGGATCTTTGGTCAAGAGCTGTCCCTTAATGGCCAAAGCTGTTGCTGGAACAGCTTCTGGTAAGGTAATGGCTTCCTTAAATTTACTATCTTGAAAACTTGAAATGCCCGCTGAAAGGGCTGCTTTAATAAATCCCATATATTCTCCTATCTGTAGAATTCAATTTCATCCACAACTTCATAAACATCCAAGACCCAATCTTTTGGATTGTGTTTCAATGACGCTTGGCAATACTCACACTTGTCGATCGTATCGATGGTCAGTGGCGCACCACAGTTCGGACAGTGATCACTTAAGACCTCAGAATTCTTAATGATCTCTGTCTGAGCCCCGTGTTCACGGAGAAAGACCATACGGTATACTGTAAAGAGATCTTTGGTCGGATCCCCTTCGATCACACGACCCGATTCATCGTCTCGGATGTAATCTCTCATGGTTGAAGACAAAATGACTTCGATGCGGTCATTGCCTTCTGGATTTTCGATAAAGTCTTTGATCTTCGAATTTTCAACACGCACGCGCTCTATAACATTGGTCGTTTTTGCTCGAATATGCTCCTGCAACTGCGTCAAGTGTTGCTCATAAAGACTAGTACTTTCTAAGCTCCGCACGGAATTCCAATCTTTTTCTGTCCAAGCAGATTGTAATTGAAGGTAAACCAGCTTGACTTGTGACAAGAAGCGATCTTCATCAAACATTGGGTCCAATTTTCGGATACGGCGAATGGCTTCATAGTTGTTTTCAATTGGTCGACCAGCACGTTCCTCGGTTGTCCGTTTTGGACCACTGCCACTACTTGAATCCTCTGAGTCATTTGAAAGGCCACCATTTTGTTTAATGGCATTAAACACGAAGGCAAGCAAAACAATCATGATGGTAAGACCAGTCAAAAACCCAGATGACGAAACTGAATCTGACGAGCTATAACTACTTGAATCACTTGACCAGCTACTACGACCAGACCAGCTGCTATCGTTGTCTGACCAACTACTGCCTCCACCAGACCAACTATTGCCCCCTCCACCTGAATCAATCAAGCTACTACCACCGCTATCTGTATTCCCAACACCAGCATGGGCAGAAGGAACGCATACAAATAAGAGAGCTGATAGAAGAATCCCCAATACTAAAATTCGTTTTTTCATAGGCCTCATTTCTTATCTTTGTTTGTTACACAGGGGTTAAGAAAATACTGTCTATTTTATAGGACAATCAATTCTTTAGGTGCAAGTGTCAAGACTTCACAGCCAGTTTCTGTGATCAAGAGGTCATCTTCGATGCGCACACCAGAGAGACCTTCAATGTAAATCCCTGGTTCATCTGTCAAGACCATCCCTGCTTGGATGGCTTCTTTAGACATTTGGCTAAAGTAGGGTTCTTCATGGATATCAAGCCCAATTCCGTGACCAATTCCATGAGTAAAGTATTGGCCATAGCCGGCTGCTTCGATCACATCACGTGGGATTTTATCAAAATCACGGAAGCCAAGTCCATCTTTGGCCGCAGCAATCAAGGCTTGATTGGCTTTCAAAACTGTTTCGTAAATTTCTCTTTCCTTGTCGCTGACATGTCCAGCATAGATCGTCCGTGTCATATCGCTGACATAGTGGTCATACAAGCAACCGAAATCAAGGGTCAAGGCATCCCCATCTGAGATGACGCGATCACTTGGAGTCGCGTGTGGCATAGCAGAACGTTCACCAGCTGCGGAGATGATATCAAAAGATACACCTGATGCTCCCAACTCCCGCATTCTAAAATCGAGGAAAGTTGCTGCTTGCAATTCTGTAGTTTGTCCCACCTTGATATAGTCCAAAATATCACGGAAGGCTTGGTCAGAGATGCTACAAGCTTTTTTAATGGCCGCAATCTCTGTTTCATCCTTGATCAAGCGCAATTCCATCACAAAGTTCGCTAGGGATTGAAGGTTGATGCCACTAAAAACAGAAGCCATACGGGCATGGTAGGCCACCGTCACTTCGTCCTCAAAACCAAGTTCTTTGATTCCTAGATCTTTCACGATCTCTGCCGCTGCAGTCAGCTCATCACGGGTTTCTACGATCTCCACAAAGGGGAAACAAGTCGCATGGGCATGAATGGTGTAGCGCGAATCCGTAAAGAGGACTACGCGTTCTTCTGTCACCAAAGCCGTCCCGTTTGAGCCCCAGAAATGGGTCAAATAATAGACATTTTTCAAATTGTTAATCAGTACCGCTTTAAGGTTTTTGGCCTTCATTTTGTTTCGTAAATTGTCGATCCGTTGATTCATTGTAATTTTCCTTTCAAATATTGTCCTGTGTAGCTAGCAGGATTGGCTGCTACTTCTTCTGGCGTTCCTGTCGCAATAATGGTTCCGCCACCGACACCGCCTTCTGGTCCTAAATCAATGATATGGTCTGCTGTCTTAATGACATCCAAATTGTGCTCAATCACAAGGACCGTATTGCCATCATCCACAAATCGCTCTAAGACTTGAATCAATCGAGAAATGTCTTCGCTATGAAGTCCTGTCGTTGGCTCATCCAAGATATAGAAGGATTTTCCTGTAGAGCGCTTGTGCAATTCAGAAGCCAACTTCATCCGCTGCGCTTCCCCACCTGAAAGGGTGGTCGCTGGTTGACCCAACGTTACATAGCCCAAGCCCACATCTTGGATGGTCTTGAGTTTGCGTTCAATTTTCGGAATGTGCTTGAAGAATTCGACTGCCTTATTGACCGTCATATCCAGCACTTCTGCGATATTTTTTTCCTTGTAGTGGACTTCGAGGGTCTCACTATTGTAGCGACGTCCATGGCAGACCTCACAAGGTACAAATACATCGGGCAAGAAGTGCATCTCAATCTTGATAATACCGTCACCAGAGCAGGCTTCACAACGGCCACCCTTGACATTGAAAGAGAAACGCCCCTTCTTGTAACCACGAATCTTGGCCTCATTGGTTTGAGCAAAAAGGTCACGGATATCGTCAAAAACACCTGTATAAGTTGCTGGATTGGAACGAGGGGTCCGACCGATCGGGCTTTGATCAATGTCGATCAAGCGATCGATATGCTCAATCCCCTGAATGGTCTTGTATTTTCCTGGTTTTTCCGAATTGCGGTTGAGCTTTTGAGCGATGGCTTTTTTCAAGATGCCATTGATCAAGGTCGATTTTCCAGAACCGGAAACTCCAGTGACTGCGATAAATTTGCCCAGAGGAAAACGCGCTGTAATATCTTGTAAGTTGTTCTCACTGGCCCCTGTAATTTCAATAGAACGACCATTTCCTGAACGGCGCTCTGTTGGAACCGGAATCTTGCGCTTGCCGGACAAATATTGGCCGGTGATGGATTTACTATTACGAGCCACCTGCTTTGGAGTTCCCGCGGCAACGATCTCTCCACCAAATACACCGGCACCTGGGCCGACGTCGATCAGGTAGTCTGCTTCTCTCATGGTATCTTCGTCGTGTTCGACGACGATCAAGGTATTGCCTAAATCACGCATCTTTTTAAGACTGGCAATCAGGCGGTCATTGTCCCTTTGATGGAGGCCGATTGATGGCTCATCCAAGATATAAAGGACACCAGAGAGATTGGAACCGATCTGGGTTGCCAAGCGAATCCGCTGGCTTTCTCCACCTGACAGTGTTCCTGCTGATCGAGACAAGGTCAAGTAATTAAGACCTACATTGTTTAAGAAGGTCAAACGATCTTTGATCTCTTTTAGGATCGGTCTTGCAATCGTGGCTTCATTGTCCGTTAAAACCAGCTGGTCCACGGCTTTTAAGTGGTCCGCAATCGATAGATCCGACACCTCCCCGATATGCATCCCCTTTTCTCCTCCGACACGAACAGAGAGAGCCTGGTCATTGAGACGGTAGCCATGGCAGGTCGCACAGGTCAATTCGTTCATATAAGAGCGCATTTGGTTGCGGGTGAAATCACTATTGGTCTCACGGAAACGACGGTGAATGTTGTTTACGACCCCCTCAAAAGGAATCTCAATATCCCGAACTCCACCAAACTCATTTTCATAGTGGAAGTGGAATTCTTTCCCGTTTGAACCATAGAGAACCAAGTCCTTTTCTTCTTGAGTCAGATCTGAAAAAGGCGTATCCATATCAATGCCAAAATGAATCATGGCCTGCTCCAACATCTGAGGATAGTAGTTGGAAGAGATCGGATTCCAAGGGGCAAGAGCTCCTTCACGAAGGGTTAAGCGATCATCTGGTACCACCAAGTCCAAGTCCACCTCCAGCTTAATGCCTAACCCATCACAGTCTGGGCAGGAGCCGAAAGGCGCATTGAAAGAAAAGAGGCGGGGTTCTAATTCAGGGACGGTAAAGCCACAGACAGGACAAGCATAATGCTCCGAAAAGAGCAGTTCCTTGCCATCCATGGTATCAATGACCACATAGCCATCCGCAATCCGAAGAGCTGCCTCAATCGAATCAAAGAGGCGCGATCGGATGCCCTCTTTGAGTACGATCCGGTCCACCACCACTTCAATCGTGTGCTGTTTGCTTTTAGACAGTTCTGGAACCTCTGCTACATCATAGATCTCACCGTCTATGCGGACCCGAACATAGCCGTCTTTTTGGACTTTTTCAATGATATTCTTGTGCTGGCCTTTTTTCTTGCGGATAATGGGAGCTAGAATTTGCAGGCGCTGGCGCTCTGGTAATTCCAGAACTTGATCGACAATTTGCTCAACTGAAGAAGCGGTAATCGCTCCATGCCCGTTGATACAATATGGCGTACCGACACGCGCATAGAGCAGACGCAGGTAGTCATTGATCTCAGTTGCTGTCCCCACAGTGGAACGCGGATTTTTACTGGTGGTTTTTTGGTCAATGGAAATGGCTGGACTCAATCCGTCAATCGAATCCACATCTGGTTTTTCCATATTTCCCAAAAACTGACGGGCATAGGCTGATAAGCTCTCCACGTAACGACGCTGGCCTTCAGCGTAGAGGGTATCAAAGGCCAGACTGGACTTTCCAGATCCAGACAAACCGGTCACCACGACTAATTTATCCCGTGGAATTTCCACATCTATATTTTTTAAATTATGGGCACGGGCCCCATGAATGACAATTTTATCTTGCATGTTCTTACTCTAATCACCTTTTTGTTAACCTCCATTATAACAAATTTTTTAGTATTCTTTTATCCAAAACCGTCCTTTTTCTGATATAATGTTAAGGTGTAACAAAAACAAGGGAGGGTACCATGAAACAGGTCTTTTTATCGACAACGACTGAATTTAAAGAAGTAGAGACACTAGAACCTGGTACCTGGATCAACCTTGTTAACCCTTCTCAAAGCGAATCAATGGAAATCGCTTCTGCCTTTAATATTGATATTGCAGACTTACGGGCACCGCTCGATGCGGAAGAAATGTCCCGTATGACCATTGAGGACGATTATACCTTGATCATCGTTGATGTCCCCATCAAGGAAGAGCGCAACAACCAGACCTATTACGTGACCATTCCACTTGGAATTATCCTGACAGAAGAGGCTATTATCACGACCTGCTTGGAGAAATTGCCACTTCTCGATATCTTTATCCACCGACGTTTGCGCAATTTCTATACCTTTATGCGGTCGCGCTTTATCTTTCAGATCCTCTATCGTAACGCTGAACTTTACTTGTCTGCGCTTCGTACCCTGGATCGAAAGAGTGAACAGATTGAAAGTCAATTGCACAAATCAACGCGTAATGAAGAGCTGATTGAGTTGATGGAGCTAGAAAAAACCATCGTCTACTTTAAGGCCTCTCTGAAAACCAATGAGCGCGTGATCAAGAAATTGACCAATGCCACTAGCAACATCAAGAAATACCTAGAAGACGAAGATCTACTGGAAGATACCTTGATCGAAACCCAGCAGGCCATTGAGATGGCGGATATTTATGGAAACATCCTCCACTCCATGACCGATACCTTCGCATCGATCATCTCCAACAACCAGAACAACATTATGAAAACTCTGGCCATGGTAACCATTGTCATGTCCATTCCAACCATGATTTTCTCAGCCTACGGGATGAACTTCAAGGACAATGAATTACCGCTCAATGGAGAACCAAATGCCTTCTGGCTCATCATCTTTATTGCCTTCGCCATGACCGGGTCTCTCGTCGTCTACCTCATCCATAAAAAATGGTTCTAACCAAACTTGAACATCAAAGGAGTAACTATGTCTCACACAGACCTTCACCAACTTAGTAAGAAAAATCAAGAATTTATCCGTATTGCTAAACACCAATTGCTTGAAAATGGGAAAACGGAAGAAGAAGCAGAAAGCCTCATCCAGGAAATCCTTCCAGCCATCCAAGAAAATCAAGGAAAAGGGATTCCGGCACGGACTCTTTTTGGAGCTCCAACCGTATGGGCTAATTCCTTCAGCGAGAAAGAACGCTATGAAAAAGAGCATCCTGCTTTGAACGATGCTCCTTCCTTGATGATTTTGGATTCCTTCCTCTTTATCTTTGGTGTCTTTGCTGCAATCAGCGCCTTTATGAACCTAATTGCACCGCACCGTTCTGCTTATGGCTTGATCACTTTGATCCTCGGTAGTTTGACAGGGGCGCTGCTCTTGTACCTCATGTACTACTTCTTCTATCAGTATATGGACGGCACCAAAGATCGCAGCGAACGCCCTTCTCTTTGGAAATCCATGCCGATTCTTGTTGGAGTCATGTTCCTTTGGGTGATCATTCTATCACTCACCTCTCTACTTCCAAAATTCCTCAACCCAACCATTCCAGATGTCCTTGCTATCGTATTGGGAGCATTGGCCCTTGTCCTTCGCTACTATTTCAAAAAACGCTACAATATCAAAAGTTCGAGCACAGCACCCGCAACTCGACGCTAAAAATAAACAAAAGATCAGATCTTATGCTGATCTTTTTTGATCCGTTAGACAAAAAAAGACCCGTCAGGATCTGAAAAAGAGGTCCCCCGGACCTGAAAAAAAGACCCACCAGGGTCTTACTCACTCTCTGGTTTTCAAGCTCGTGAAAAAAAGACCCTAACGGGTCTTTTTTTTTAATCTTCGTTTACGAAAGGCATCAAAGCCATTACGCGAGCGCGTTTGATAGCTGTTGTTACTTTACGTTGGTTCTTGGCTGAAGTTCCAGTTACACGACGAGGAAGGATTTTCCCACGTTCTGAAACGAAACGGCTAAGAAGCTCAGTATCTTTGTAATCAACATATTCGATTTTGTTTGCTGCGATGTAATCAACTTTTTTACGGCGTTTGAATCCGCCACGACGTTGTTGAGCCATGTTTAATTCTCCTTTATAGTTTTAATTCGTTAAACCCATTCTTAGAATGGAAGATCGTCATCTGAGATGTCCATTGGATTGGCTCCAAATGGATTTTCCTCACGACCAAAGTTTGGTGCTGCATTGCTTGGTTCTGATCCACCAAAGCTTGGTGCTGCATTTCCAGCAAAACCACCGTTGCCTGATGAATAGCCACCAGCTGCATGCCCTTCGCGTGCTGCACGACTTTCCAATAGTTGGAAGCTGTCTGCTACGACTTCAGTGACATAAACACGTTGACCTTGCTGGTTTTCGTAATTACGTGTTTGAATGCGACCGGTAATCCCAATCAAAGCACCTTTCTTAGCCCAGTTGGCCAGGTTTTCTGCTTGCTGACGCCAGATCACACAGTTGATGAAATCAGTTTCGCGTTCTCCATTTTGACTCTTGAAGTTGCGGTTTACAGCTAGGCTGAAAGTAGCAACTGCTTGGTTACTAGAAGTGTAGCGAAGTTCAGCATCACGGGTCAAACGACCGACAAGTACAACATTGTTAATCATAAGTCACCTCGAATGATTTCTTACGCGTCAACTTTAACGATCATGTGACGAAGAATGTCACCGTTGATTTTTGAAAGACGGTCGAACTCGTTAAGAGCTACAGCGTCGTTCGCTTCAACGTTTACGATGTGGTAAAGTCCTTCACGGAAATCTTGGATTTCGTATGCAAGACGACGTTTTTCCCAATCTTTTGATTCAACAACAGTTGCACCGTTGTCAGTCAAGATAGAGTCGAAACGTGCTACCAAAGCGTTTTTAGCTTCTTCTTCAATGTTTGGACGAATAATATAAAGAATTTCGTATTTAGCCATTGATAATGTTCCTCCTTTTGGACTAATGACCCCAAGTCTTTGCATGGGGTAAGTGAGGTTTACTCACAAGAAACTATTATACCAGACTTTTCTAGTAAAGGCAAGGATTATCTGTAAGATTTGAAAAAGGCATTTCGATAAGACCAATCATCTCAACGGAGTGTGGTTCGAAATCATGACATTTTATAGAAGAACCTCTACCCCTTTTCCCTTCCTTTCCTTAAAGAAAACTGATATCAGTTAGCTTTAAGCTTGAGTCTTTATACTAGCTTCAACAAATTTCAAGAAACGAGGAACGATTATGAACTATCTTATCATCCCCGCCTATCAACCGGATCTGAATCTTATCAAATTGGTTCGCTTGGTCCATGCTAAAAGTGATCTCGAAATCATCGTGGTTGACGATGGTAGTGACGCTGACAAGAAAGTGATTTTTGATAAATTGGAAGGTCTTGCGACAGTCCTGACCCACGAGCACAATCAAGGAAAAGGTCAAGCACTCAAAACCGCTTATGCCTACATCCTAGAAAGAGGTACCTATGGAAGCATTGTTACAGCTGATGCAGACGGTCAGCACAAAATTTGGGATATTTTCAGGGTTGTTAACCAATCTCAAGAGCATCCTGGAACACTTATTCTAGGCACCCGCGCCTTTTCTGGCAAAGTTCCTTTGCGATCTGCTTTTGGAAATAAATTGACCCGTTTCCTCTTCAAACAACAAACTGGAGTGGCAGTTAGCGATACTCAGACTGGCTTACGGGCCTTCACTACGAATATGTTGCCTTTCATGTTGGAAGTCGAAGGACAGCGCTATGAATATGAAATGAATGTTCTCCTTGCAGCAAGTATAGCCTACCCGATTCTGGAAGTTCCCATCGAGACGGTCTACATCAATGACAACGAAGGATCCCACTTCCGACCTATTCGAGATGGCCTCATGATCTACAAGGACATGTTCAAGTTCGCCTTATCTTCCCTAGGTAGCTTTATGGTTGACTATTTGGTTTACGCCTTCTTCCTCTTTATCTTGATGGCGGTACCGATTAGTCTTCGTATCCTCCTTGCAAACGGGATTGCTCGTGTGACCAGCTCCATCTTTAACTACTCGAACAATAAACGCCTCGTCTTTAAAAACAAAGACAGTGTGACCCGAACGGGAAGTGGATACTTTGGTCTTGCTCTTGGCCTCTTCATTCTTGACACCCTCTTGATCCGACTCTTCTTCACTGCTTTTGGGCTCAATCTCCTCATCAGTAAGATCATCGTCGGTCTCCTTCTCTTTCTGGTCTCATGGTTTATCCAGAAAAAAGTTATCTTCAAAGAAAGGATTGCTACCCAAAATGAAATTCTTTAAAAAATCCTATACCTACGCGGCTTGCTTTGGTCTGATCCTGACCAGTACCTTTAGCTACTCTGTCCTCAAAACCTTCGTCTTATCCGACGCCATCCAAACTGTAAAAGCGACAACGACGGACACCAAGGCAGCTAAAAAAGCGGCTGCCTCTGCAAAAACGACAGACACCAGCTACTCAGACGACAATGTCCAAGTGACCTTAACAGAAAAAACGGTGAACAATACCCAAGTTTACGTAGCAGATATTACCGTCAGCTCGTCAGATTATTTGAAAACAGCCTTTGCTCAAAATACCTATGGGACTAACGTGACAGCCAAGACCTCTGTCACGGCGGCTAATAACAGTGCCATTCTAGCGGTCAACGGGGACTATTACGGTGCCAACAGTACCGGATACGTTATCCGAAACGGAGTGGTCTATCGCGATACCGTCCGGGAAGACGCTAGCAACGGAGACCTCGCCATTTATAAAGACGGATCCTTCAAGATTATCTACGAAGATGAGATCTCCGCAGATCAATTGGTCAAAGATGGTGTTGTGAACCTACTTGCCTTTGGTCCTTCCTTAGTTGAAAATGGTGAGATTACGGTAGACACCAACTCAGAAGTTGGACAATCCATGGCATCCAACCCACGTACAGCGATCGGAATCATCGATGAAAATCACTACATCATCGTCGTCTCAGATGGCCGGACTTCAGAAAGTGAAGGTCTATCTCTCTACCAATTGGCGGAAGTAATGAAGTCTTACGGCGTCAAAACAGCCTACAACCTGGATGGGGGCGGATCTTCTACCCTCTACTTTAACGGAAAAGTCATCAACAAACCAACTACAAATGGTACTATTTCAGAAAGGGCGGTGAGTGACATTGTCTACATCGGTTACTAATCCCATTAAAGAACGCTTGAAAAAAACGATTCTTTGCTACACTCTTCTTACGGTTTTCTTCTTCGCTGGAAGTCGCATCTATGAACACTTTAGTTTTGGCGAAACCTCTGCCTTCATGCACTACCTTTTCTTGATCCCTTTGATTGGTGGGGCACTGTTAGTGGCTCTACAGTTAATGGTGAAAGGCCTCTCTCGCCTGAGTCTCAATCTTTGGAATTCCGGAGTGGCTACTCTGACAGCAGGAGCCCTCTACCGAGGGATTGTCAATCTCTCCGGTCGCTCCACCACAATGGATCAGCCCTACTATTACGTTGGCTTTTCCTTTCTAGCACTGGCTCTGATCAGCCTCTTCTTTGTCCGCAGTATCTGGGTGGAGAAGGCAGTCTAATACATGAAAAACGTCCGTTTCTTAAAAGAACGGACGTTTTTTAGGGGAAGTTAACGTATAAATAACTTAGCCTTCTCGTTTTTTGCTTGCTACAAAGCCTGCTAAAGCGAGTGAGGTCATGCCAAAGAGACTAAGGACTGTAGAAGCCAAGTCTTCTTGACCTGTTTTTGGAAGACCAGTTGCTGGTTGAGCAACTGCTTCTTCTTGACCACCTGTATGATAAGTGACAGCGACTGGTTTAACATTGTTTGTTACATTACTTTCTGATGCAGCTGGTTGAACTGGAGTCACTGGGCTTGTAGGTTGACCTGTTGGGTTAGCTGGCGTCACTGGAGCTACAGGATTGACTGGATTTACAGGAGTTGCTGGATCCACTGGTGCTGGTTGTGGAGTTGGTTGTGGTGCTGGAGCAGGTGTTTCTTCTTCCACTTTTTCCACAAATGTCTTGTTGCCCAAGATTGAAGCAGATAACTTTTTCCCTGCCTTATTCACATCTTCGATGTATTGGATAAAGACTTCAGTATCTGGATTAATCGCACCGATCAATTTTGTATCGCGAAAGACTGAGAAGCCATCACCACCACCATACAAGAAGTCGTTGATAATCGCCTTGTAAGTCTTATTGCGATCGATTTCTGTACCATCTGCCTTGTAGGCTTTCACAACCTTATAAGGTTTTTCTTCCGTCGCATCGGCTGGTTTGGTATAGGTGTACTTGATCCCTGCCATTTGCAAGAAGTAGAGTTCTTTCTCATCATATTGTTGGTCCAAAGCTTTGTAGATTTGGTCTCCGGTAATTTCTACTACTTGAAGGATATTTCCAAATGGTTGCACAGCTTGAGCGGCACCCCAAGTGATAGTTCCATCGGGTTTGACCACGAGGTCTGAACGAATTCCTCCATTATTGGTGAAGGCAAAGTCAATATCTGGGTAACCTGATTTTTTAGCAATATCCAATTGGGCTGCTGTGACCAAATCCCCAACAGCACTTTCTTTTTGCGCATTCAATTCCCGTGTAATATTTTCAGCTTTCTCTGCCGAACCAATTTTCGCTTCCGTTACCTTTTTAACAGTCTCGTCGGCTTCATTGATGATCGCTTGGACCTTGGCATCTTTTGCTTTGCCTTTAGAAGGATCGACAGCGATAATTTTAGCAGTTGGAGCTTTGACAAAATCCCCTGTATCTGTATCTAAGACACCTCGAACATCCGAGTAGGCCTTTCCTTGAGAAGTTCCTTGCACAATCAAGGTATTTCCGACCATCCCATTTGTATATTGGTGGTTGTGACCTGCAAAGACAAGATCGACTGAGTTTTCTGGATAAAGTTGATTCAATTTCTTGATCATCTCTGCAGCTGGTCCTTCTGCTACCCCATTTTTACTTGTGGCAGCAACGTGGGCCAAGACAGCAATGGCATGAACTCCTTGGTTATTCAACTCACGCGCATATTTGGCAATTGATTCTGCTTCATCCAAGACCCGGTACTGTTCATGGTTCTTCCGCAAGACAAGGTTAGGGAATTCTGTCGTCACAACCCCGATGAATCCGACCTTAACCGTCTTGTCATTAACTGGAATTTCTTTGATGGTATAAGGTTTCCAATCAAATGGGATTTTGTTGGTGTCCTTGTCAACCAAGTTGGCAATCACGACTTCTTGTTTAGAAGCTTCATGAGGATACTCATCGACGATCTTGTTGAATTGACCAGGTGTTGGGGCTTCCCCTTTCATGATCCGGTTGAATTCACCAAGTCCTTCGTCAAACTCGTGATTTCCAAGAGTTCCATATTCAAAGTTCATTTCATTGAAGACTTTTACAGTTGGTTCATCTTGAAGGAGGGCAGAATTGGCTGGACTAGCCCCGACCATATCTCCCGCTTGCACACGGATGCTGGCATTTGGCGTTCCGGCATTCTCCGTTTCAAAGTCTTTTTGCGAATCGTTCAAATAGGTTGCCAAAAGTGGGGCTGTTCCTGCGTTTTTCACAGTTTCGCCTTCTAAACGAGCTGTCCCCGTTTGTTCCAAGGCACCGTGGAAGTCATTGACTCCCATGAACTGCACTGGCAATTCATCTGCGAAAACGCTATTGATCGCAAAAACACTAAGACCTGCAGCAACCGCTAGGATACTGCTTTTCAAGATAACTTTTTTCTTCATTAAATACTCCATTTTCTAATGTCGGACACTTCTCCAAAGAGGAGAAAACAGAAAGTTGATTTGCTGCAATCAGCTCTTCCATTTTACTATTTTTTCGGTTTTTCTTCAATATTTCTTTGAAAACTCTTCCATCTTTCTCTAGAAAACGCTTGATTCCCGAACTTATATCCAGCTGTCTTTTCTTTAGTTCCTAGATCTATAAATTGTAAAAAAATCAGTCCCTAAAGGTTCATTAAATAAGAACTGAAAACTATTGTTACATAGAAGCATAAGATAGACACAATGAATCATGTGAATCGACTATACTTTTCTCCTAAAAATACAAATCATTTGTGCTATAATGTGGTTAATGGAAAATAGTAAAAGTACAATCACTAGAAAAACATTCAGAAAGCAGGAACGTGATGTCCTGGGCAAGACAATTGCTTCTACTCCTTGTCTACCAGTAGCACAAATTCATGGCCTCCTGGTAGATAAGGAAAGTAGGTGCCAACACTATCATTCTCCACTAGATATTGTTGCTCTAAAATGCTATGACTGTCAAAAATATTATGCCTGTTATCAATGTCATGATCATATAGAGGATCATAAATATCGGGCTTATCCTTGCCACTTAAGGTGGGATAAGGTAGTTATCTGTGGTGTTTGTCTACATGAGATGACTATTGAAAACTATCAAAAATCTGTCTCTTGCCCTCATTGTCACAGACGGTTTAACCCAGCTTGTTCAAAACACTATGACATTTATTTTGCAAAATAAAAAGATTGAAGACATTGTTCGTGTGAACAGAGCCTTCAATCTTTTTTTAGTTAAAGTAGCTATGATTTTTTAGTGCTTTTAAAACTGGCTTAGTCACCAAAGAGACGATGAGTCCTTTTAACAGGTCAGGAATGATAAAAGGTGTCAAACCGACAGCTAAGGCTATAGACCAACCCATATTTCCAAGGAAGTGAAGGGTGAGAATTCCACCGACAAATACTGGGACATCTCCTAAAACAAAAGCCAAAAAGATTTTCCAAATGGGTGTATCAGCATTGGTCAGTTTAGAAGTGATAAAGGCGAAAAGGGGATAGGCAAGTATATAACCAGCTATTGGACTAAAGAAGGTTTGAAAACCACCGCTACCTCCTGCGAAAACGGGTAGACCAATTGCACCGAGAATAAGATAGAGGAGAGCAGCAAGAGTAGCTTCCCTCGGTTTAAAAATGGCAGCCACCAGTCCTACAGCAAAGGTCTGTAAGGTAATGGGCACCGCTCCTATCGGAATGATGATTTGTGATAGAGAAGCAATGATAGCAGCTCCGAAAGCTGGAAGAACAATTGAAAAAGTATGATGTTGTTTCATTTTTAGTTAACCTCACTTTAAAATACGGTTAACCTATTATAACAAACAACTCCTTAATAGTCAACCAAGATATAAAAAAGGTTGACTGTAGAAACTGGAATTCGTTTGTAATTTTCTTTCTCAAGCAATCCCACTTTCCAGCATTCTTTTTTATTTTATGAAATCATTCACCTAGCTACTGATGGGCTAATCAAATATTTTTAAAAAAATATCAAATTCTTTTACCGCTAGCATCATCAATGCAATCCACAAGGTGATTTCACCCTCTGTGGATAGAAGACTTCCACAAACTAATGAAACAGCGCTTAACTGTTTCAAAAAAAGCAAGTGGAAATGTAAAAGACGGTCTGAATAAGAAAAAAAGCCGGATTGCTCCGGCTTTTTTTCTTATTTATTCACGTTTTCCCATTTCCAGTTTTGAACTTCTGGAATGTCGTCTCCATTTTCACGGATATAGGCGTTGTGGAAGGCTACTGTTTCATCCATTTGAGCTGCAAATTCGCTTGCTGCTTCTCCAAGAGCTGCATTGGCTGCATCTTGTGCCAAGTGGAAGCGGTCCAACTCAGACATGACACGCATATCGAATGGTGTTGTGATATCTCCGTTTTCACGGTAACCATGCACACGCAAGTTGTGATTGTGACGGTTGAAGAAGATGTCACGGATCATGCCTTCGTAACCATGGAAGGCAAAGATCACAGGTTTGTCAGCGGTGAAGACCTTGTCGAATTCTTCATCTGAAAGTCCACGCGCATCGACGGATGGGTGACGCAATTTCAAGATGTCTACAACGTTAACAAAGCGGATCTTCAATTCTGGGAAGGCTTTGTGAAGAATCGTTACGGCTGCAAGTGCCTCTAAGTTTGGCTCTGTACCTGCTGCTGCAATGACTACATCTGGTTCTTCATCTGCTGAAACAGTTGAAGCCCAATCGATCACTTTGTAGCCTTCGCGAACCAATTCTTCAGCTTCATCTGTCGAGTAGAACTGAGGACGAGGGTGTTTAGAAGTGACGATCAAGTTGATCTTATCTTCTGCTTTAAGGGCCTTATCCATTACAGCAAGCAAGCTATTGGTATCTGCTGGCAAGTACTCACGAATATATTCAGGTGTTTTCTCCGCCAAATGCGTCAAGATACCTGGATCTTGGTGAGTGTAACCATTGTGGTCTTGTTGGAAGACGGTTGAAGTCGCAATCAAGTTCAAAGCTGGGTAGTTTTTACGCCATGTCGTGTGAGTCTTAGATTTACGCAACCATTTGAAGTGCTGCGTAATCATTGAGTCAACAACACGAAGGAATGATTCGTAAGAAGCGAAGAATCCATGACGTCCTGTCAAGACATATCCTTCAAGCATTCCTTCTGCTTGGTGTTCTGACAATTGAGAGTCGATGACACGACCAGCAGGGCTCAATGCTTCATCATAATCTGGTTTCATGCGTCCTAACCATTGACGGTTGGTCCGTGTGAAGACTTCTTGAAGACGGTTTGATTTGGTTTCATCAGGTCCAAAGATACGGAAGTTATCAGGGTTCGCATCCACAAGATCTGCTGCATACTTACCAAATTCGATCATATCCTGCGCCATGATGGCACCTGGTGTTCCAATCTTGAAGGCATGTTTCTTCCAATCAGCTGTGTTCATTGGTTTGATCACACCTGCATTGGTGATTGGATTCATGGCCATGCGACGGTCGCCTTTTGGTGCGATTTCTGCAATTTCAGGGAGTAATGTACCGTTTTCATCGAACAATTCAGCTGGGTGGTAAGATTCCAACCATGAAAGAAGGGCATCCACATGTTCCATGTGATGCGCATCTACTGGGATTGGAACTTGGTGCGCACGGAATCCACCCTCGATTGGTGTTCCTTCCCATGCTTTAGGTCCAGTCCAACCTTTAGGGATACGGGCAACCAAGACAGGGTATACAGCTTGAGTTGCTTCTTCAGCAGATCCCTTACGAGCTTCTGCTTGAACTTTTTTAATTTCTTCAATGGCTTCATCCAATTTTTCAGCGAACAAAGCGTGTGCTGCTTCATGATCATCCGAGATCGCTGTTACATTGGCAAAGATTGGTTTCCAACCAAGACCTTCGAAGAAGAGAGTCAATTCTTCATCTGTTTTCCGTTCAAAGATTGTTGGGTTATGGATCTTCCCACCATTGAGATAGAAGATTGGAAGAACAGCACCATCATTGACAGGGTTCAAGAAAGTATTTGACAACCATCCTGCCATCAATGGACCTGTTTCTCCTTCACCGTCACCAATTACTGTCGCAGCAATGACATCTGGATTATCCAATACAGCTCCGGTAGCGTGTGAAAGTGCGTAACCAAGTTCTCCACCTTCGTGGATAGATCCTGGTGTTTCAGGCGCCGCGTGTGAAGCAATTCCTCCAGGGAATGAGAAGATCTTACACAAGTGTTTGAAACCTTCTTCATTTTGAGGAATACCTGGATTCAATTCAGTGTATGAACCATCCAAGTATGAATTAGATACCATTACTTGCCCACCATGACCTGGTCCTTCAATGTAGAACATATCCAAGTCGTATTTATTGATGGTCCGGTTCAAGTGAGCATAGATAAAGTTTTGCCCCGGTACTGTACCCCAGTGTCCGATTGGGTGAGCCTTCAAGTCGTTTTCAACGACTTCACGCTTCAACAATGGGTTATCTTTCAAGTACATTTGAGCAGCTGAAATATAGTTGGCTGCACGCCACCAAGCATCTACTTTATCCAAGTAAGCTTTGCTGTTATAATCGACAGTCATCTTGTCTCCTCACAAATTCTAGACAGATTTTCTTCAAAACCTGTGCTTTTTTAATAGTTTAAAAAATCTGTTTTCAGCGTCAAACAGATGATATTGAAGAATTTATTCAATATTATTCTATTTTATCAAGAAATTCCCTTTTTGTACACCGAAAGTAAGAAAAATATTCTTTGAAATTCAAATTTTTTCGAAAGAAATGAAAGCGCTTCTTTGTTTAAACAACTCTTTTGAAGCGGAACTTTGGAAATGACGATCATGAAGCATTACTTGTAGCACTTAATATATCCATTCTGTCCCACAATCCTCTGCCGCAACTAACATTTTAGGATCCGGGGCAGCATCTGAAATAATCGTTTTATAGGCAGACAGTTGGTTAATTTTATAAAATCCAGTATGGAAAAATTTTGTTTGATCGACTAATAAAATTGTATTTTTAGCCTTTTCGATAATGTTTTTCTTCGCCAAAGCTTGATTCAAAGACTTTTCATACACAAATCTATCATCAATTCCACTGGCCGAACAGATTGCAAGATCAATATTAAAATGTTGAATAAAGGAATGTTCAAAATCCTGACAGATAGAGGTGGTAGAATGGTGACGCACTTCGCCTCCAATCTCAAAAATTTTATTAGACGGATTCGTATGTTCAGCCAAATATTGGGCTGATTTTAAATCATTGGTCAAAATAATTAAATGATTCACTTCACAAACGTAGGGACATAGTTCAAAAACAGTCGTACTAGCGTCTAGATAAATACACATCCCTGGACCTATGAAGTCTCTAGATAGGGTTGCTATTTTTTTTTGGCATTTTTATTTTTGTTTTCCCTCAAGAAATACGATTCTTCATTGGTATTTGAAGAATTAAGAAAAACTTCTCCACGTGCTCTCCTAATTAGTCCATGCTCTTCTAGGTAAATCAAGTCTCTTCTAAGTGTTGATGCGCTTGAATAGGTCAGCTGCTCCAACTCTTTTATGGCCATGCGGCGTTTCCGCCGAATAATGGCTTCAACTTCTTCTATTCTACTTAATTTGGTCATATACTATCCTCTTTATTCTACCTATAAAACCTTTATTATATTATACCATTTAGATCATCTTTTGAATACTCTTGAAGAAATGACGGATCATTTTTGAATTTACACCAACCTTTTCGTCATCTATTGAATTCAGAACTATTACAGGATACTATATAGGTAGCAAATTGCAATGGTACCATTTTTATTTTTTTGGAGGAGGACTTATTTTTTTCATTTATTTTCAAAGCGTTTAACACTGGTCCTTAAATGTAAAAAGTATGTTTAGGATTCTAATTTCTATATTATTTATGGAAAAACGGAGGAATTTTATGTTTAATCAATTCATTGATAAATTGCAAAAAATTGCAAATCCAATTGCTAATAAACTGAATAGCACCAAAGAATTCGTTGCTATTCGTGACGGTATGATCGCCACTACACCTGTAACAATCGTCGGTGCAGTCGGAATCTTGATGGCCAATCTTCCATTCTTGGATAAGTTTGCACCAAATGTCAATACCTTTTTGGTAAATTTCTTCTCTCAACTGGGAACCATTTCTATCGGAATGTTGACCGTTACGATCTTAATTGCTGTTGCCAATTCCTATAGTGAACAATTAAAGATCAATAAATTATATGGGATTATTGTAAGCTTCTTGTCCTTCCTTGTAATTTCAAACTTTTCTTATAAAGGGGCCGGAGAAGTCGCTGGAAAAGCTGTTGAAAAACTTTCTGTAGCCAATGTCATTCCAACTGCCCTCTTTAGTGCACAAGGGATCTTCCCAGCCTTAATTACTACAATTATCTCTCTCAAAATTTATCATTACTTTATTAAACGAGATATCACTATCAAGTTACCAGATGCCATTCCTGAAAATGTTACCAAGAGTTTCACATCCATCATTCCAATGTTTGTCGTATTATTGTTCTTCTTGGTCGTTCGCTTCGGCTTCTCTCTAACTCCATATGGATATTTCTCTGACTTCATGTATCAAATGTTTACCCAACCATTACTTGCCTTGGGTGACAGTATTTGGGCAATTGCCATCTTCATCCTGATCCAACAATTACTCTGGTTCTTCGGTATCCATGGCGCCAATGTCGTCGGAGTTGTTTGGAGACCTATTCTATTGACTATGATGGCTGCGAACTTGGATGCCTATAACGCAGGACATGCACTTCCTTACATCGTTTCCCTTACTTTCTGGGAAGTCTACTCTGGTGTCTTCAACTTTGCAATTCCATTGACATTAATCTTTGGATGTAAATCAGAACGTGCGAAATCTATGGGTAAATTCTCTTGGATCCCATCTATCTTCTTGGTACATGAACCATTCATGTATGGACTTCCAGTCGTTATGAACGTTTACATGTTCATTCCATTCATCTTCGTATACCTTCTTCAATTCTTCTTGGTTTATGGTCTTGCGGTATTACATATTGCACCAATTCCTGTTGTTCCAGTTCCATGGACTACACCAATTATCTTGAGCGGATTTATTTCAACTAACTTCAATATCATGGGATCACTCATTCAAATCTTGTTGATCGTTGTTGGATTCTTCGGATATTTACCTTTCGTCAAAGCAATGGATAAACAATTCTTAAAAGAAGAACAAGGTTTATAAGGTTATGACAAAGATTATTTTTAAAAAGCCAGCTAATTCATGGGAAGACGCTTCTCCCTTGGGAAATGGCTTTCTAGGGGCAATGGTTTTAGGAAACCCCAATCATGATATCCTCTACATGAATGAAGATTCATTGTATTCTGGCTGGGAAATTGATCGTTTAAATAAACATGCTATCGATGCCATCGCTCCTATCAGAGAGGCCCTCCAACAGCAAGAAATTGAGAAGGCCCATCTCTTGGCAAGACGGTATCTATTTGCAAAATCACCTCACCCAAGGCACTACGAGCCACTGGGCCAGGTTCATATTGAGGCCATTCATTCACTGGATTATTCCGACTATTCAAAAGAATTGACATTGGATGACGGTACTTGCTCCATCTCATACAGCCGTTTGAATCAAGAAGAAAGTCGGACCTGCTTCATTTCCTATCCTGCAAATGAATTATTCTATCAGATAGAAGGAAGCGATCTCAATCTCGAGCTTTACTTGATGAGACGGAGCCCAACCAGTGGACAAAGTGAATCCTATTTGGATGAGCTAGAACTGATTGATGATACACTAGTGCTTTCAGGATACAACGGCAATAAAACTCAGGGCATCGAGTTTGCAATGGGCCTGAACGTTCACTCTTGTGACGGAATAGTCGAATATTATGATTCTCGAGTCGTCATCAAACATGCAACAAAATTGGTTATCGGAGTGACTGGACGCACAAGCATTCGATCAGAAGACCCACGGCAATGGTGCCTGGACCAGCTGAGTACCTCTAAGAAGGTTCCATACGATACCTTAAAGACTGAGCATATAACTGATTTTAGTCAGCTGTTTAACCGGTCGACATTAAACCTAAATGAAGCAAAAGATACGGTCGTCCTACCGGATGCATTAAACGATGCTAAAGAAGGAAATGTAACACCATCTCTTAGCTTAGCTTACTTTAACTTTGGGAAATATTTACTGATCTCATCAAGCAGAAAAGGTAGTTTCCCAGCCAACCTACAAGGAATTTGGAGTAAGGACTTTACTCCTCCTTGGGGTAGTCGCTACACCATTAACATCAATACCCAGATGAATTATTGGTTTTGTGAAAAGCTTGGCCTTTCTGAGTTACATTTCCCGCTCTTTGACTTTTTAAAGAATAGTCTTCCTAATGGGAAAAAGGTTGCAAAATCCATGTATGGTGCTGATGGAGCCGTACTTCATCACAACACGGATATTTTTGGTGATGCTGCGCCTTCTGATTTCTACATGCCTGCAACGATTTGGCCGATGGGTGGCATCTGGCTTTCTCTCGATATTATCGAACATTTCGAGTACATCCATGATGATCAATTCCTTTCAGAATACGGTGAAGTATTGCTAGAAAATTGGAAGTTCTTAAACTCCTATTTATTTGAATACAACGGTACACTCAATACAGGGCCTTCGGTTTCACCTGAAAATACCTATATTACAAACGATGGACAAGCTGGTCAACTCTGTATTAGTCCAACCATGGATATTCAGATTGTCAGAGACTTCCTCACCAGGTTTGGCCACTTACCAGACTCCATTATCCCATCAGAAATCAAGGAAAGAAATCAATACATTTTGAACCATCTTCCTGCTACAAAGATCAACTCTGAAGGATGTATCATGGAATGGCAAACGGATTATCAAGAATCCGAACCAGGCCATAGACACATTTCTCATCTATTTGGTTTATTCCCAGGAAATGAAATCAATGAATTAAAAAATCCAGAGCTCTTCCAAGCAAGTTTCAATACTCTTGAGAAAAGATTAGCTAACGGTGGAGGTCATACCGGCTGGAGCTGTGCATGGATTATCAACTTCTTTGCTCGGTTAAACCGTCCTACTGAAGCATTCAATAATTTTGAAAAGTTACTAGCCAAATCTACTTTAGATAATTTATTAGACAATCATCCACCATTTCAAATTGATGGGAACTTTGGGGCTGTCAACGGTATCCTAGAAATGATTGTCCATGATTTTGGGACTACGATTCATTTGCTTCCTGCTTTACCGAAAGCTTTCGAAACAGGATCACTCAAAGGGTATAAAACAAAATCTGGTTTAACCTTAGATATTTACTGGGAAAACTCAACAGTCACTAAACTAAGCATCTCTGCTGAAAGAGATACAACGGTTACAATCGACTGGAATAATACCAGTAAAGAATTCTCATTTAAGAAAAATAATTTCTATTCACTATAAAAGAAAGAAGGATTTCTATCATGACAAAAACAATTGTATTAGCTTGTTCAGCTGGAATGAGTACTAGTATGCTGGTTACTAAATTACGCAAATCAGCAGAAACAAAAGGATATGATTATCACATTTATGCAGTTCCAACAAGTGAATTACCTGAAGAACTTGCTAAAGAAGATATCAGCGGTATCTTCTTAGGCCCTCAAGTAGCTTTCCAAAAAGATACAATCTTGGACCTTGTAAAAGATAAAAATATCCATGTTGAAGTCATTAATATGATGGACTACGGTACAATGAATGCCGATAAAATCATTGAGCAAATTAAATCAGTGGTCGAATAAGACGACCACAATAAACGAATCAGCCACAGGGTCAGTGATAATGCTATTGATCCTGTGGCTGATTTTTTGTTATGATTACCATATAAAAAAACAAGACTGAATAAATCTTTGAATAACATTCATTCAGTCTTGTTCTTCTATTTTCAATCAAACTTTCCATCGCTATCATCTACAATCAACGATAGTCCAAGTCAAAAATTGTCTCAATTGAACATTATTTTAAAGGAGGGAGATCTTGGACTATCGCTAATAAACAAGAATGATAGAGGCTAGATTCCTAGCACTTCAATGACAAAACTCTTTTGATCAGCTTGCTTTGGTTCAACAAATGAAACATCCCGTTTTTGATCAAACTGGTCAGATTCCTCTAAAGAGGTAGATAGACCACTCCAAGGTTCCAAAGCGATGAATGGACCTTTATTGGTCGTAGACCATAAGATCAGATGAGGGAAGTCCTTAAATTGCAACTGAATTCCCTTATCATGCTTTTTCGATTTCAAACGGATACTTCTTGAGGACAATTGATCAAGTGTTACCGCATCTTTTTCAAAAATCTTGAAGTCCAAATCAAGTGTTTTTTGACCTTGCAAGAACGGCGTACGATCTTGTACATCTAAAAGCCCTGTATCAGGAAATTGTTTTGGAACTGTACAAGTTTCCTCATTTTCAAATTCCAAATAATAATCTTCATAAGCTTCATCCGCAAGAAGAGGGCAATTGAAACCAGGGTGACCACCAATAAAGTAAGGCATCACTTCATCTGAAAGATTTTCAACAATGTATTCTGTTACAATTGATTTTTCTTTCAAAGTATACAAAATACTCAACTTAAAATGATAAGGATATTGCTCAAACATCTCTGGAGTATCTTCAATTGTAAACTTCACTTGGTGATCGTTTACAGGATGAGCCTGGAATGTTTTTTTACGGACCAATCCATGTCTTGGAAGCTGACCCACTTTTTGACCAAACAAAGCCTTATCGTCACGAACACTTCCGCAATTCGGGAATAAGACTGGCGCTTGGCCACTCCAATAAGTTGCATCCCCTTGCCAGAGGTATTCAACCCCGTCTTTGTCCTTAATGGAAGAAAGGGCTCCTCCGACTTCTTGGAATTGGACAGTTAAGTAGTCATTTTTTAATTCAATCGTCACAATCAATTCCTTTCTTTTTGTTATTGAAAAGGGAAAAAATCTACCTCGAAACAAACGATACAGACTTTTTCAAAGACCATTTTATGAAAATCTTTGACCTTTTCTAGAGTATTTGATAACAAAATAGGATACGTTCAAGTGAGGTTATTCAATCACTTGAGTTTCAGCTAATTTCTTGTACCAATGTGCAGATTTCTTAGGATAACGTTCTTGTGTATCGAAATCAACGTAGAAGAGTCCGTAACGTTTTTCATAACCATTAGACCATGAGAAGACGTCCATCAATGACCAGATGAAGTATCCTTTGACGTTTGCACCATCGGCAATCGCATCAGACAATACTTCCAAGTGTTGTTTCACATAATCAATACGGCCATCATCGTAAACAGTGTTGTCCACAAATTCATCTTTGTATCCAAGTCCGTTTTCAGTGATGTAGATCTTCTTGTAGTTTGGATAATCTTTCTTGACACGCATGATTTGGTCATACAAACCTTGAGGATAGATGATCCAATCCCAGTCAGTACGAGGTACATAGTCAGGAGCTACACGACGTCCAACACCTTTGATTTGGTATTTAGAGCTTCCTTTTTCACCTTTACCGTTGTGGATGATTTCAGTTTCACCATCAAAGGCTTCCATCCAGTCACTCATGTAATAGTTAATTCCGAGGAAGTCGTTCAAATCTTTAGCTGCTTCAAGCGCTGCAAAGTCTTCGTCACGAAGATCCAAGCTGCCACCATTAACTGAAAGAATGTGGTTTACACCTTCCATGGTTGCATCTGAGTAGTGTCCGAGGTAAGTAGCATCCAAGATAAATTTGTTGTGGATGATATCTTCCAACTCAGCGGCACGTACGTCTGCAGGATTTTTAGGATCCAATGGATACTTAGTTGGAAGGGCGTGAACAACCCCGATTTCACCTTTGTAGCCTTTGTCTTTGTACAATTTCACAGCACGAGCATGAGAAACCATCATATTGTGGTGAGATTGGAAGACTTTGGCAAGGTCGTATCGAATACCTGGTGGGAATTTACCGACCAAGTATTGACCATCACCGATTGGGCCGATTTCATTGAAAGTTGTCCAGTAATTTACTTCTGGGAATTCTTCGAAACAGAAGGCAGCATAATCCACAAAGTGTTCGATGTTTTCACGATTCAAGAAGTCTCCATTTGAATGAAGAGCTTCAGGAGTATCAAAGTGGTGAAGCGTTACGAATGGTTCTACATGACGTTTATGACATTCTGCAAATAACTTATGATAGAATTCTACCCCTTTTGGATTGACTTCACCATAGCCAGTTGGGAAAATACGTGACCACGCAATAGAAATACGGATTCCATTTACGCCATATTCTTCTGCTAATTTTAAGTCTACTGGATATTTATGGTAGAAATCACTCGCTGGTTCAGCAGTATACCAATAGTTGTCTGCTAAATATTTATCCCATGCAACTGGTCCTTTACCATCTGTATGTGTTGCACCTTCTGCTTGATAAGCTGCTGTTGCGCCACCAAAAATAAAATCTTTAGGTAATGTTTTTGACATAAGTTTCCCCTTCTCAATCATAAAATAAAAACAAAGTAAGATGGAGAGGAGTCAGTGAGCAATCCTTCTCCATCTCACTTCAATCAACAGTAAATCTATTTATTATTGAAATTGTTCTTGAACGAATGCAAGAGCGCCTTTACCATCACGAGTCAACTTGATGTATTGAGCTCCTTCAGTCTTAGCCAATTTGATTCCAAGTTTATCTGTTTCAGCCTTCATATCTTCATAGTTTGAAGCTACTTGAGGAGCAAGGATAACAAGGTCAAATTCTGGTAACATTTCACGGTGAGCACCGTAGCCACCAGCAGCAGCCTTCACAGGAACATTGTATTCTGCAGCAGCTTTATTCAAAGCATTGGCAAGAAGTCCACTAGTTCCACCACCTGCACAAAGAACCAATACGTTTGTTTCTTTTGTGATATTGTTTTGAGCTGGTTCATCTTCAACACCAGCTTTTTCAAGAATAGCATCTGCTTTAGCAGTGTTAAAGTTTGCAGCAACTTTTTCTTTCAAGCTATCGTTTGATTTACCTGAACGTTCTTCTTCAAGAATTTGTTCATCGTAAACTTTAACGAATGGATAGTAAATAACAATGTCCACTACAACAAGAAGTGCAGCAAGGATGAAGGAAAGTACTTGGAAGTTTGTACCAAGAACAATACCAAGAGGTCCAGGTGTTACCCATGGAAGGTTAGCAGAGAATGAGTTCATTCCCAAAGTATCAACGAAGAATTTGAAGATCCATACGTTTGCAATTGGAGCAAAGATAAATGGAACAAAGAAGATTGGGTTCAATACAATTGGAGCACCAAACAAGATTGGTTCGTTTACACCAAAGAATGTAGGAACAACAGAAGCACGTCCGATTGCACGGTTCCGTTCTGATTTACACAACCACATGAAGAGGAATGGAACAATCAAGGTTGCACCAGTACCACCCATGGTAACGATAAACATTTGAGTACCAGATGTGATGACTTTATCGGCATGTTGTCCAGCTTGAATCAAATGTAAGTTGTTATCAATATTTGCGTAAGTAATTGCAGCGATCGCTGGTTCTACGATTGAAGGACCATGGATCCCTACAAACCAGAAGAAGGCATAAGCACCAAAGATGAAGGTAATACCAAGGTAACCGTCTGCAGCTGAGAAGAGTGGAGCAATAAGAGTACCGATTGATTCAGCAACCGTTACATGAAGGCTTGCTTTCACAACTAATTCAAGTGCATACAAGAGTACAACTGACAATGTAAATGGAATCAAGTCTTTAAATACTTGTGAAATATTTGGTGGAACCTCGTCCGGCATGCGGATCGTCACATTGTTTTTCACACAGACTTTGTAAACATTAACAGTAACGAATGCAGCAATAAAGGCTGTTAGCAACCCTTTAGTCCCCATGAATGCTGTTAAGAATCCGCCATCTTTAGCAGGTTCTGCAGCCATGAGCAAGAAGCCAACCATAGAAGCCAACATTGTAGAAATGAAGTTGATTTGGTTGGTTGCTGGGAGGTCACGGTTCATTGAATCAGTCAAAGCCTTGGCCGTTGTACCACCAACGAAGAAGGCCAAGATGCCCATAGAATAGTTATATGGAGTCATCAAGAATGTTTCAATATCTTTAGACCAGTGGAATCCCCATGCGTTTGGTACATACGCAATCAGGATGAAGATAGATGAGAACAAGATTACAGGCATCCCTGCAATGAAACCATCACGAATCGCTCGCAAATATTTATTACGAGAAATCTTCTCAAAGAATGGTTTCCCTTTTTCAATAAGCTCAATGAGTTTGTTCATTATTTAGCTCCCCTTTTATATAATTCGATGAGATGATGAATCACATCTTTTAACAAGATGGTTGTCATCAAGTGGTCCTGTCCATGCATCATGGTGATGCTGTAAGGAATTTCTGCTCCAGATGCTTCTTGAGTAAGCATAGATGTTTGCGCTTTGTGAGCTTCAGCAATGCAACCACCTGCTTCTTCAACAAGAGCTTCTGCTTTAGCAAAATCGCCAGCTTCAGCTTGTTTTAAAGCTTCAAGTAATTTTGAGCGAGCGTCGCCAGCATAAGCCACGATCTCAAAACCCAACAATTGGACTTCTTCTCTATTCATAATATTTCCTCCTTATAAATTTAATGATAGAGCAAACTAATTTTTACAAGAGACGTTGAATGTGTAACACAATGTAAATGCGTTCACTGTGGAATAAATCCACACCCGTTTCTCTTGCAATCACATCATAGATTCGATTTCCTATTTCAAAAGCCTCAGGATACGAAATCTTCAGATGTTCTTCCATTCCAAGTAAAGAGGTATTGTCCTTTCTGGATCGATCGATATAATCCAAAAAATAACTTAGATGGACCATAAAGCGGTCATAAAAATTGCTATTTAGGGACGTTCGTTCGATATGGTTTCGAGCCAACTCCTGCTTGACTAAGTCAAGAATATGCTTGGTTCGGCTAATCTCAACTGATGGAGCTACTTCTCCATCACGTCTCGCATTTATAAAGTGAATAGCAATCCTTCCAAGTTCTTCATCTGGAAAACGATCGAGTAGTTTCGATTTGAAAATGGACAGAGCCTCAGCACCAATTTGATATTCAATTGGATACTCTCTTGAAACATCTGGCAACTTACTGCTTTGGTAGTTACCTGTTTGAATAGATTGGTAGGTACAATAAATGTGATCAGTTAGAGTTACATATAAATAATCCTGCACCGGATAGTTGTACTTCAGGGTTAATGTGTCTATCACATCATAAGTTACCGTAATAAAGTCCAGTGGTACGTCTTTTAAAAGAGCTAAAAAGTTTTCTTTGGACTCTTCCGTATTTAAACGAAAGACCTTGTCTACCAGGCTTGAAGCAATAATGTCCCCTTTTTTCTTTTGGAAGACAATCCCTTTACCTGTAACAATTAACTCTCTTTGACTTTCATCTTTCACCAGAGCTATATTATTATTAATCGGGCTTACGATCCGATACACTGCAACTCCCCCTTTCCACTTTATTATGAACCGAACTGGTAGAATGGCAGAACACAGAAAAAACTGCAAAAAGACCACAAACGAGCTGGGAAAACAGAATACTACTACTCCCGAATTCATTTGCAGTCTCGCCTAATATGACTCAGTTACGATCCACCCTATTCAAACTATGTTTTCATTATAACATTTAAAACTGTTTTTGTAAACCCTTTCTGATTCTTTTTTTGCTATTTTTTCTAAAATTTTGTTTATTTCAAACACGATTCTTGTTTACATGTCTACATTCAGGGGTTTGTAATGAAGGGGGTCCACTCTTAAAAATAACCGTGATATAGAAAGGGCGACCTCGGGCAATATCCATTTTTCCTCATTGACTGCTATTCTCCAAAGTAAAAGGGAGAATTTATTCCGAGGACAAGTCTCTTCTATCCTTTTATATAGAAGGGCATAGGAACATCCTCTAAAACTAGGAATAAGTCCCATTTTTTGAATAAACAAAAACCCTTGGAAAACAGACGATGACGTCTATCTACCAAGGGTTCCTATTCAATTTCATCTCAATTGAAGTCCAATCTAGTTTAATGAGATTGGACTTCATCAGGAGGTACTTGTTTCAGAAATTTCGTTGATTAGACTCTTTCTTTCCAAGAAGTAGCAGTTTGTTGAAGAACTTTGTTCAATTCGTCAATGTTTTGGAATCCTGTTGTACGCAACCATTCGCGAGCTGCTTCTTCACCTTTTTCAATATAAGATTGAACTGAACCAGCCCAAGTTGCACGTCCACAAAGTACACCGTTGAAGTTTGCGCCTGAATTATGTGCAAATTCAAGAGTTTCTTGGAACAATTTAGCTGATACACCAGCACTCAAGTAGATGTATGGAAGATTTGTAGCTTCGTCTTGTGCTTTGAAGTAAGCAGCAGCTTCTTCACGGCTGTATACCACTTCACCTTCAGCAAATCCTTCAACATATTTCATGTTTACAGGAACTTCAACTTTCAATACATCGATATTGAAGCGTGGGTTTGAGAATACTTTCATTGCTTCAATAACTTTACGAGGTTTTTCTTTAGCAAATTCAACAGAACCTGTGTCAGCATTTTTTTCATCGTAAGCCAAGATTTCCAAGAAGAATGGGATATCTTCAGCCACACATTCAGAACCTACGCGTTCGATGTAAGCTTGTTTTTGTTGGTTCAATTCATCTGCACTATCTACATCATAGTAAAGCAAGAATTTAACGGCATCTGCACCTTGTTCTTTGATACGTTTTGCAGACCATACATCCAAGCAGTCAGGCAAACGTTTTGTGCTTGAAGTATCGTATCCTGTTTTTTCATAGGCAAGAAGAAGTCCAGCATTTTTATCCAAAGCTTTAGTAGCAGGAAGTCCATATTCTGGGTCAAGAAGCATAGATGAAGCATATTTTGTCAATTCATCTGCTACAAGAACTTTCAATTCTTCCATTTGAGCTACAGTTGGTTCAGCGTCTTGGTATTGACCCATCAAACGTTTCAATGCACCACGTTGGTCGAACGCCAAAGCTGAGATGATTCCATTTTCGTCTGAAAGTTTTTCTAATGATTTACGTTTTTGTGCTGTAAGTGCCATTTTTATACCTCTTTTACTTTAATTTCTTTATATAATTGATCGTAGTTGTCCATATTCACATGGCCAGTCATTTTTTCTTGTGCATTAAGCATTCCCAATACCATTGCGTGTTTCAACAATTCTTCGTCATTTTTTTGACTATTGAGAGCTGATGAAATTCCAGCAACCGTAGAATCTCCAGAACCAACCGGATTGACTACTTCAATTTTAGGAATATCCACTTTGTAGAAGGTGTTTTGATGCTTGGCAAATGCACCGTCTCCTCCAAGTGAGACAATAATCCATTCAATGCCATCAAATAAAGGATCTGTTAACACTTCTTTCAAATCTGAAAGATCTTCTGTTACTTCTTTACCCAAAAGTTGAGAAAGCTCTTCATTGTTTGGTTTGATAACAGTTGGTTTGAAGCTAGATTTCAAAACTGCCTCTAAAGATTTTCCTGATGAATCTAGGACAACCTTGCGTTGATGCTTTTGTGAGATTTCAATCAGTTTTGCATAGTAATCTGTAGACAGACCGGCTGGGAGACTACCAGAAATAGCAATAACATTTGAATCCTTCATCAATTCTTCAAAATGGCTTAAGAATCCTTCTGACTCAGAGTTGCTAATTTCAGGTCCTGCTTCCAGGATTTCTGTCTGATTCCCTTCATGTAGAATCGCGATACAATTCCGTGTATCACCATCGATATCAAAGAACGCTGCCTGAACTCCTGCTGGCAAATGCTCTTTCAAAAATTGACCATTTGTACCACCGACAAAACCTGTCGCTACTACTTGATCTCCACTTTCTGAAAGGACACGTGTAACATTAAGACCTTTCCCACCAGCTGTTTTAGAAACTTCAGATACGCGATTGACGGTATCCAAGTTCAATTTTTCTAGTGGATAAGAAATATCAATAGATGGATTCAAAGTTACCGTTAGAATCATATTCTACCCCTTAGTCGTGATATTCACCGCGATCCCATTTTTCAAGAAATTCAGTAAAGAAGTCTGCATCTGCTTGGTGAGCATTATGGGTTTCAACATGTTGGATTTTTGCAATCAATTTTTTGTTTTCTTCAGTTGGTTTGTATTCAGCATGGATGAATGCTTCGATGATATCGCACATCAACAATTCACCAGTGATTTTACCACCGAAACCAATGACGTTCGCGTTCAATTGTTCTTTAGCGTAAAGAGCAGTTGTCATATCACGAACCAATGCAGAACGGATACCAGGAACTTTGTTTACCGCATTGTTGATACCAACACCAGTACCACAGATACATACACCAAGATCTGCTTGACCGCTAGCTACAGCTTCACCAACTTTTTTACCAAAGATTGGGTAGTGTGTGCGGACATGGTCATATGTACCAAAGTCAAGTACTTCGTAACCTTTTGATTTCAAAAATTCTGAAACAGCCATTTTTTCATTTGTAACGATATGGTCACAACCAATTGCAATTTTCATTTTTTTCTTTCCTCTTTCCTAGCACATTTTATTAAGCATATCTACACGAATTTGGTGACGACCACCATCGTATTTACCATTTACGAAACCTTTAACGATGTTTTTTGCTAATTCATCCCCAACGATTTCAGCACCCATAGTAATCATACGAGCGTTGTTGTGTCCACGAGTCATATATGCAGAACGTTCATCAGAAACTTCAGCAGCAACCATTCCTTTGATCTTAGTAGCAACCATGAATGGACCAGCTCCATAGGCATCGATCACAATACCCAAATTGCCATCAGCTGCGTTCACTTCTTTTGCAACTGCCAAAGTGACGTCAACAAAATCTTGACCATCTGCAGTTACATCAACTACTTCAAATCCTTCAGTGTTTAAAAAGTCTTTTACAAGTTCTTTTAAACGTTTTCCAGATGCATCTGCACCAATTACAATAGCCATTACTATGCCTCCAAAAAATTATTTATGATTGATCGATTGCTCGATCAGTTAAAAAAGCACCTCAGATGCAAAGCATGTTAAGTTACTTTTTACATACACCTATAATATACACCATTATAAACAAAAAGTCAACATTTTTTGTTTGATTTTATCTTTAATTGGTCATAAACGAATTGTTTAGTTTTTAGACAGCGGTTTCATTTGTTCGTTTGTGAACAAAAATAGTGTGAAACAGAACGATTTAAAAAATCGCTTCTAATTCCACACTACAAGCAACTCACCAGTACAAGGATAAGGGAACCCTTGTACTCTAGCTACGATTATTTTATTTTTTAAACGATCACTTGAGTATAAACTTCTAACTCTTCGTGAGCATTGTCGGTAGAGACATCTGTAATCACAGCTGTCACATCACTGAGCGAACAGATCGAGGTAAAATCTTCCTTGCCAATTTTTGATGAGTCCATTAAAAGGTAACTTTCAGAAGACTTTTCAATTGCTAAGCGCTGTGTGAAGGCTTCTTCGAATGAGGAGGTCATCACTTGACCATCTTTGATGCCGTTTCCACTAAAGAACATTTTATTGTAATACATCCGTTCTAATAGGGCATTGGTGATCTCCCCCACAAAAGCCTGTGTCAAGTCTCTCATCTCTCCACCCAAAAGGATCACTTTAAAGGTGTCTGAACTTTTCTTGTAGAGTTCATTGAAAATAGGGAGACAATTGGTGATGACACGTAACTCTTCATTTTGAATTTCTTCTGCCAAAATTTCAACAGAGGTCCCAGGCCCTAGGAAGATCGTCTCTCCATCCTGAATCAACTTTGCAGCTTTTGAGGCAACCTGTCTTTTGGCCGCAATATGTTGATACAACTTCTCTTCATGAGGGATTTCTCTGTATTTTAATTGTTGATTACTGCGAGCTCCTCCGTGAATTCTTGTAATCAAGCCTTGTTCTTCTAACTCGGCCAAATCTCTGCGGATCGTCATATCAGATACCTTCATCATTTCCACGATTTCAGTAACCGTTATCACACCTCTACGATTCACTAATTTTTCGATCTCGACCATGCGTTGGTGTTTTTTCATATTTTGTACCTATTTCACATGTTTTGTTTGTATTCCTTTTTCTATTATACCTCTTTTCTCTTTTCAAATCCACATTTTTTGTTTAAAACAAACACTTTTTGATTAAAAATCAGGGGAACCAACCACCGTTTCAAACAAATAGAGCCACCAGATAGCTATATCCAATGGCTCTACTTGTTTATTTTACCCTACAAAAGCATTGATTTCTGCTTCTATATGGGCGATTTTTTCTTTGGCATCTGCTTCAGATGTTCCAACTGTAGCGATGTAGAATTTGATTTTTGGTTCTGTTCCTGAAGGGCGGACAGCGATCCAAGAATCGTCTGCCAAGCTGTATTTCAGCACATTGCTTGGTGGAGTTATCAATTGTTCAACGCCGTTTGCTGTAGTAGCTGTTTGTGCCAAGAAGTCTTCTGTCTTAACAATATCTGTCTTGTTGAATTGTTTAGGAGCATTGCCACGGAATTTATCCATGATCTTCTTGATTTCTGCAGCTCCATCCACACCTGAAAGGGTGACAGAGATGGTCTTTTCTGCGAAGTAGCCGTATTCTTTGTAGATTTCAGCGATACCGTCTGCCAAGGTCATGCCACGTGAGCGGTAGTAAGCAGCGATTTCGGCTACGATCAATACAGCTTGGATTGCATCCTTATCCCGTACGAATGGTTTGATCAGGTAACCGAAGCTTTCTTCAAAACCAAGCATGTAAGTGTGGTTGTGTTGGGTTTCAAATTCATGAATCTTTTCACCAATAAATTTGAAACCAGTCAAGACGTTAAACATAGTTGCGCCGTAGCTTTCTGCAATCTTCGTTACCAACTCAGTGGATACGATAGATTTACATAGAGCAGCATTGGCAGGAAGGGTACCAGCTGTCTTGTGGGCTTCGAGGATATATTTAGCGATGATAGCGCCAATTTGGTTTCCTGAAAGGTTAAGGTAAGAACCATCTGGTTGGCGAATTTCAACTCCAAGACGGTCTGCGTCAGGGTCTGTTGCGACCAATACATCCGCATCTACTTTACGTCCAAGTTCTTCAGAAAGGGCGAAAGCTTCTTGGTTTTCAGGGTTTGGAGATTTAACAGTTGAGAAGTCTGGGTCTGGAACTGCCTGCGCTTCAACCACTTGAACTGCTTCAAATCCTGCTTGCGCAAGAGCACGACGAGCCAACATTTCACCAGTACCATGAAGTGGAGTGTAGACAATCTTCATGTCACGGCCGTATTCATTGATTAAGTCTTGGTTGATGTTCACACCTTTGACTTCTTTGAGGTATTCAACGTCAACGTTTTCACCGATAACTTCAATCAAGCCACTTGCCTTTCCTTCTTCAAGGTCAGCGAGTTCCACTGTGAAAGGATTTTCGATAGCACGGATGTAGTCTGTCAAGGCATCTGCATCTGCTGGTGGCATTTGTCCACCGTCTTCGCCGTAAACCTTGTATCCGTTAAATGGTGCAGGGTTGTGGCTAGCCGTTACCATGATCCCAGCAAATGTGTGGAGGTGACGAACAGCAAATGACAATTCAGGTGTTGGACGAAGACTTTCAAATACATAAGATTTGATGCCGTGTGCAGCTAAAACTTGTGCAGATTCAAAAGCAAACTCAGGAGAGAAGTGACGGCTATCGTAAGCAATCGCAACACCGCGTTTCTTGGCTTCCTCGCCTTTAGAGTCGATCAATTGAGCCAAGCCTTCAGTTGCTTGACGGACCACATAAATGTTGATACGGTTTGTACCAGCACCAATCAAACCACGCATACCAGCTGTACCGAACTCTAGGTTGGTATAGAAGGCATCTTCTTTGGTTTTTTCATCCATTGCGACCAACTCATCTCGAAGGTAAGCTGGTAATGCGGCAAAATCGAGCCATTTTTGGTAGTTTTCTTGATAAGACATGATGATTCCATCTCCTTTTTATTTGACAAATACAAATTAAATAATGCTATTTTCCTTGATATAGATAGGTTCTTCGTATTCTCCGACAATTTCAACAGGATGTTTAATGATTGTCGATTTGTCTATAATCGCATTTTCAATGTAGGCACCTGTTCGAATATGAACGCGATTTAAGATGATGGAGTTTTTAACGGTTACTCCATCTTCAATGATAACATCCCGATCGATGACCGAATTTTCAACTTGTCCATTAATGATACTGCCATTTGCTAACAGGCTTCGCTTCACCTCAGATAGGGGACCATATAAGGTTGGAGAGGAGTCACCTGTTTTTGTAAAGATTGGCCAATTTTGTTTGAACAATAATCTTCTATTTTTGGCTTCAATCAGTTCTAATTGCGTTTGGTAGTAGGACTCTGTATTGTTTATACATGCCACATAATCTTTATGTGCATAGCCAATCATCTTGTACTCGTCTACGACATCTTCCAAGATATCTCTAAACCAATACAAAGAAGAAACTTGATTGGCACGGTTGATTAATTCAAGAAATGTTTCTCTTCTCATGAAATAAGCTTCTAAAGAGATCGGGCGGTTCTTATACTTTCCGTGATTTTCTTGGAAATTCACAATTCGTTTGTCATCTCCAAAGGTTAGGGTTGTACAACCTATAAAATTCTCTCTAGCCGTTGAAACATTTTTATAAAGAACGGTGATATCCGCACCCGTGCGTTCAAAATCTTCCTGAAGTTCCGAAAAATCTTGACTGTAAATGAAATAACTTGGAGCAATTAAGACAAATTCTTTATTTGAATCTTTAATATAGTGCAGATTGTCCGTAAAGGCCTTCACATCATGTTGGAAAATCTCAGATGCATTATGGTCACTATTTAACAAGCGCAATTTGCCTCGTTTGCTATTGATATTATACTGGGTTCCTGCACCAACATGTTGAATCGTTGAGCGACTATTGGACGGGATGTAGACCTGGTATTCAGTGATCCCAGAATTTGACATATTTGAAAGGACAAAATCAATTAAATGGTATCGAGCCAAAAAGCTATAAGCCTGTGGAGATTTATGGGTTAGAGAAGTCCCAAAATCAACATTTTTACCTTCAATATTTACAATTCCTAAAGTATTTCGCAACATCTTTTCACCCCTCCTACTTGTTTACATTCCGATCAATTAAGAGAATGTTGTCAGCTGTTCCTTTTAATTGAACGCCTTCGCCAATCGTCACATTTTCTGAAATAATGGCGAAATCAACACTCGCATTTTTTGAGATACGAACACCAGGAAGGAGGACGGTATTGGTGACCACTGCCCCTTCTTGAACGACTGCATCCGTTGAAATAACCGAATGGTTTACAGTTCCTTCAATAACAGCTCCCTTATCAATGTAAGCAGACGACACGACTGCATTTTCACCAATGACTTGAGCAGGAGAACCTTTGTCTTCAGAGTAGACCTTCCAAGTTGAATCAGATAAATTCAATTGATCAGAGTGGTCAATCAAATCCATGTTGGATTCCCAGAGACTCGTAACGGTACCAACGTCCTTCCAATACCCTCTGAATGGGTGCGCAAATAATCTCTTGCCATCTTCTAAGTATTTTGGAATGATGTCTTTTCCAAAATCATGGGAAGTTTCTGTACTTTCTTCATCTTGCAACAGATATTTCTTCAAGGTTTTCCAAGTGAAGATATAAATCCCCATTGAAGCGAGGTTACTCTTTGGTTTGGCTGGTTTTTCTTCAAATTCTACAATTCGGTAATCTTTATCCGTATTCATAATACCGAAACGAGAAGCTTCATCTAACGGAACTTCAATAACTGCAATGGTTGCATCCGCTTGATTTTTTTCATGCGTTTCCAGCAATTTGTCATAGTTCATCTTGTAAATATGGTCACCAGAAAGAACTAACACATATTCTGGCTCATACAAGTCGATGAAGTCGATATTTTGGGTAATGGCATCTGCCGTTCCTTTATACAGATTGAAGCCCTCAATTTTTTCTCGAGGCGGAAGGACGAAAATACCGGATCCTTGGGTATCCAAGCCCCAACGTTGAGACTGGGATACATAGGCATTCAAAAGAATCGACTCATACTGGGTCAGAACACCGACAACATCTATCCCTGAGTTTGCACAATTACTAAGCGGAAAATCGATAATTCGATACTTTCCTCCATACGCAACTGCAGGTTTTGCAATTTTTTTGGTTAAACTTTCTAACCGGGTTCCACGGCCACCAGCAAGAATCATTGCCAGCATTTTCTTTTTTGCCACGGCTTTGTCCTCCTTGTTTCATTTTCTATATTATAAATTATACCACGAAACGTTCTCAAATGGAAACGTTTACATGAACAGTAGGGAAACTATTTTCCTTACTGATTTTCTTTACTGATTTTGAGAGTGGGACAGAAATCGGTCATTCGTTAGAATTCGATTTCGTCGTCCCACCTCCGCACAGTTGAGTAGGGCTATAAAAGCTGATGAAATCAGCGTAGCAGAGCCCACTCAACCACTGCGTCTTGCTCGACAATCCAAAGACAATTGAGAGACTAGAACTTTTGTCCCAACCTCGTCCTTAGACACAAAAGAAAGCTTTAGCCTCTCCAATTCTAGAATAGATTGTTTCGTCAAGACTCTATTTTAGAGACTCCCACTCTTTTTTGTTCGAAAAGGAGGGCTAAAAGACTTTTTAGTGAAACTCGTCACAAGTGGCTTCAAAAAATAACTAGAGAAATTCTCATTTTCAGGTGTCTTTCTCTAGTTTTTAAAATTTTTGTACCAGTTTTTTATTGGTGTTTAAATAGAGGTTTGGTTGCCTGATGGACTTGATGGGCCACCTCAGCATTGTTCATCGTATACAGGTGAATACCTGCTACGTCTTGAGTGACCAAGTCTACAATTTGATCGACGGCATAGGCAAGCCCTGCTGCTCTGAGCGACTCAGGGTCATGCTCATACTTGTCTAAGATAGCCTTAAACTTACGTGGGAGATGGATATTCTCACAAGTCTTCAAGAGACGAAGCGCTTGGTTACGATTAAGGATTGGCATGATTCCCGCATGAATCGGTACATCAATACCAGCCAAGGTGCACTTGTCTTGGAAATCGTAGAAACGCTCATTGTCAAAGAAAAGCTGCGTGACAAGGCTCGAACAGCCTGCATCGACTTTCTTTTTAAGATGTTGAATATCTAAGATCTGATTGGGCGAGTCTGGATGACCTTCTGGATAGCAGGCCCCCACGATTTCAAAATGTGGTGTCTGGTCCTTGATAAACGCAATCAAGTCTGTTGCATAGCGAAAATCTTTTTGAGGCTCCACATCAGGAATAATATCCCCACGAAGGGCCAAGATGCGCTTGACCCCGACCTCGTCTAAAGCCACAATCGTCTCCGCCACTTTTTCCTTGGTCAAATAGATGGCAGGAAGGTGAGCGATGGTTGGAATGGCTAGGTCGTTTTGAATATGATCTGCTAACGCAACCGTCGTTTCTTTAATATTGTATTTATTATTGCTAGCAGTCACACTGATAAAATGTGGTGCCAAGGTCTGCATACTTTCCAACGCCTGCAAAATCTTTTCATTTCCAACAGCAGGATTTGGAGGAAATACTTCAAATGAAAGAGACGGTGTTTGTTGTGACATATTCTATCCTTTTCTATTTTGTTTTGATCAGGAATCGCAAGCTACTATTTGTGATTTGAAAACCTTCTACAGGCATATAGAAGGTTTTCAAATTATTTTTTACAAGTGTTCACGCGCTTCTTTAGCAGCATTAACCAGTTTGATCAAACTTTCTTTTGTTTCTTTGATTCCGCGTGTCTTCAAACCACAGTCAGGGTTGATCCAAACTTTGCCACTTGGTACTTTCGCCAAGATGGCTTCAATTGTGTGATCAATTTCACCGTCTTGTGGGACACGTGGTGAGTGGATATCGTAAACCCCAGGTCCAACTTCTGTTTGGAAGTTTTTCGCTTTCAACTCATCCAAGATTTCAAGGTTTGAACGGCTCGCTTCAAATGAGATAACGTCCGCATCCAAGTTGTCGATAGCTGGGATGATATCTGTAAATTCTGAGTAACACATGTGCGTGTGGATTTGTGTGTCTGGTGCTACTGTTGAGTGTACCAAACGGAAGGCTGGAATCGCCCAGTCAAGGTAGTCTTCGTACCAGTCACTGCGACGGAGTGGCAATTTTTCACGAAGTGCAGCTTCATCGATTTGGATGATTTTCACACCTGCCGCTTCAAGGTCAAGAACTTCATCTTTAATAGCAAGGGCGATTTGAAGAGTAGAATCCTTGATAGAGATGTCTTCACGTGGGAATGACCAGTTAAGGATGGTAACCGGCCCAGTCAACATACCCTTAACAGGTTTGTTTGTACGACTTTGTGCGTAGCTAGACCATTTCACAGTGATAGGGTTGAGACGAGTGACATCTCCCCAGATGATTGGTGGTTTCACCCCACGCATACCGTATGATTGGACCCAACCGTTCTTAGAGAAGAGGTAACCAGACAAGTTTTGACCGAAGTACTCAACCATGTCGTTCCGTTCAAACTCACCGTGTACAAGCACGTCAAATCCAACTTCTTCTTGCCATTTGATCCATTCGTCGATCGTTTTAGCAAGGAAGGCATCGTATTCTTCTTGTGACAATTCACCCTTACGGAAAGCCAAACGTTTGGCACGTACTTCTTTCGTTTGAGGGAAGGACCCGATGGTTGTTGTTGGAAGAGCTGGAAGCTTGAAGGCTTCTTTTTGGATTTCTTCCCGTTCTGCGAAGGCTGGCAAACGAGTGTAGTCTGCTTCTGTCAACGCTGCGATGCGAGCATGAAGTTCCGCATTTGCTCCGACACGTTCTGTCGCAAAGAGTTCTTTGTTGGCAGCAAGAGCCTCTGCACCGTGACCATTGCGGATAGCATCCAAGTCACGAAGTTCTTCCAATTTTTCAACTGCAAAAGCAAAGTGGTTCAAGATAGCTGGTTCAAATTCTTCATTAGCAGTTGTAAAGGGCACATGAAGAAGTGAACATGAAGTTGTCAAGACAACACTTTCAGCTGGAACTTGATCCAAGATTTCTAAGCTCTTTTCATAGTTGTTGCGCCAGATATTTTTACCATTCACAATACCAGCATAAAGGGTCTTATCAGCTGGGAAGCCACCTTTAACGAGTTCAAGTGTTTTCTTCCCTTCAACAAAGTCAAGACCAATACCATCTACTGGCAAGTTCACGAGATCATTATAGACATCACGAACATCACCAAAGTAAGTTTGGATCAAGACTTCAAGGCCTTTCTTGTCCGCCAAGAGTTTGTTATAGAGGTTCAAGAAGAGGGCTTTTTCTTCAGCTGACAAATCTTTGACAAGAGCTGGTTCGTCGAGTTGGATACGAGTCGCACCAAGTTCAGCCAATTTGGCAAAGACTTCTTGGTAAGCAGCAACCAAGCTGTCGACGAAGTCTTCAGCTTTTACACCATCTTCAAAGTCAGATAATTGAAGGAAAGTGAATGGTCCAACAACAACTGGACGAGTGTTGATACCCAATTCTTTTGCTTCTTGGTACTCATCAAAAATCTTGTGACCAGCCAATTTCACTTCTGTTGTTTTTTCAAATTTAGGAACGATGTAGTGGTAGTTGGTGTTGAACCATTTCTTCATTGGAAGGGCACGCACATCCCCTTTTTCACCTTGGTAACCACGCGCCAATGCAAAGTATTGTTCCAATTCTGTCAAATCCAAGCTTTGAACAGAAGCAGGCACAACGTTAAATAAGAATGCCGCATCAAGGAAGTTGTCATAGTGAGAAAAGTCATTTGATGGGATTTCAGTGATGCCTTGCTCTTTGACAATGTTCCAGTGTTTAGCACGCAAGTCTTTGGCGGCTGCCAAGAGCTCGTCTGCTGAGATTTCTTTTCTAAAGTATTTTTCAGTTGTAAATTTTAATTCGCGGAATTCACCCAAACGAGGGAAACCGATAATTGTTGTTGACATGATGTGTCCTCCAAAAATTCTAATTGACACTATCATATCAGAAGAATGCTTTCTTGTATAATTGCTTTTACGCCAATTTTGTTATAGTCAGAAACTATAACACTGATTCAATAAGGCCTCAAGTCCTTTCACCGGACAGAAAACTAGGACCTCTTATAACATTTTCCTATAACTCTTCCGACCAGAGTTCCCTAATCTTCCATCAGCAACTGCTATACAAAAAAATCTGCACTCCAAATAGAGACAGATTTCATTTTATAATTGATCATATGGCAGTCCGCTCAGAAATTTGTTGGACAAGCTGTAACATTTTTTCTGTAATTTGATCATTTAGTTTCCTATTTTTCCTAAATCATTTGTTCTGATCCCTAATTATATCATTTTTGAGCGGATTTTGAGCGGATTTTGACAGAGAGATCGTAACACTCCAATCCGAGTTGTTGAGGAAAGTAGACTTGTACTTGTTTGATAGCAAGAAACATTCCAAACCGATCTTTCTCACCTGTCGTGTCGGATTCTACTGGTTTCGAGCTGACTTCCTATTTGATCAATCCAATAGGTCCTGGATTCTTTCTAGGTACTGATTATCGGTCACTGCCATGACACGTACATCAGCTGGCCATACAAAATCAGGACCAAACTGGCTCTGGAGTGGTTGGTCTTCCGCATTTCGATAGCCAATGATATTGAGTTGATACTGGTTTCGGACTGCCAATTCTCGGATACTTTTTCCAATCCAGGCAGTTGGAACCATAAACTCAACAACCACGACTTCTTCATCCAATTGAAAAACTTCAATCGTATGTTGAAAGAGGATCATCTTTGCCAAAGATCTTCCGGCTTCAACTTCAGGAAGAATGACCAAATCGGCTCCAACTTTTTCCAGTACTTCTTTGGTTACTTCATTTTTCACTTTGGCAATGACCCGCTCCACTCCCAGTGCCTTACAATGCATCACCGCAAGCACACTCGATTCCAAACTTTCACCAGTCGCAATCACGACAGTATCACAGTTTCCAATATCCGCTGCATCTAGTAACTCGATATCTGTGAAGTCTCCAACAATTCCTGTTGTAATAATCGATTCGTATTGGTTGATCACCTCTACATGGTCATCAATCGCAATCACATCTACCTCTTGGTCCTTGAGACCTTTTAAGATACTTTGTCCAAAAATTCCTAATCCTAGAATTCCAATTGTTCGTTGTACCATCATACTCTCCTATCCAACAATAAGGTCTGCCTTGACATATTGCAAGGTATCCGCCTTTTTGGCTTGGTATTGATTTAAACTGACCATCAAGGTTAAAGGACCGATCCGTCCGATAAACATGAGAGCCATGATAATGCTAAGACCTGCTCCATTTAGGGTAGGGGTCACATTGGCCGATACTCCTACAGTCCCTAGGGCTGAAGCCACCTCAAAGGCCAGGTAAATAAAGCGTTGCCCAGCAGGCGTCACCAGACAAATCCCAAATAAACCAAGAAGGAAGGTTAATTGAAAAATGACAGCTGCGCCAAAGGATCGTTGCACGAGTTCTGGCGAAATGGTCCGTTTGCCCAAGTTAGTATGAGGCAGTCCCAAGAGTTCCTTGCGGACCAAGAGTAAGAGCACCAAAAAGGTCGTAATCTTCATCCCACCTGCTGTTCCGCCCGGTGCTCCACCTAGAAACATCTGAAGGATATAGACAAAGAGCGTCACCGGATGGGCTCTGGTATAATCGAGTGAGGCAAAACCGGCGGTCCGCATACTTACAGTCTGGAAGAAACTCACCAAGACCTTGTCCCCAAAAGGAAGTGGACCAATAGTGGCTGGATTATGAAACTCTGTCAATAGACTGGTCAGTGTTCCCAAAATGAGAATAGCCGCTGTCAGCCAGAGGACAACTTTGGTATGAAACCGTAAGGTCTTGCGGCCAGACTGGTTTTTGGCCTTTGTTGCCAAATCAAACCAGACCATAAAGCCCAAACCTCCTGTAATAATCAGGGTGGATAGGGTCAGATTGACTAGCCAATCCGTCTGGAAGCTCATCATACTATCGCCTCCAAAATTATCAAAACCTGCATTACAAAAGGCCGAGATCGAGACGAAAATAGCATTAAAGATCCCGTGTCCCCATCCAAATCGTGGAATGAAACGGATCATCAACAACAAGGCTCCTAAGACCTCTATAATAAAGGTTGTCATAAAAATGGAACGCACAAAACGACTCAGACTCTTATTGTTGCTGAAACTAAAGCTATCTCGTAAGGTTTGCCGATTTTTATAACCTAATTTCCTACGTTTTTCTATGAAGAAGAGACCGATAAAGGTCAAGATCCCCAATCCACCAATCTGAATCAAGAGCATACAGATCAACTGCCCCCATCCATTATAGGTCGAAGCTACTGACTGGGTAAAGAGACCCGTCACGCAAACCATCGAAACCGTCGTAAAGAGATGATCCATATAGGTCGCCTTCGAACTGGCTAACTGGACAAGAGGCAGGCTTAATAAGAGCGACCCCACAAGGATCACCAAGGCAAAACTGAAAAAAATCCGTCTTGCGGGAGACAGGCTCAATACCCTGGTCCGCCATTTTTTTAAAAATAATTTGATTTTCATACCGTTATTGTATCATAAAACAGGACAAGACTCACAGAAGATGGACCATCTCTATCGAAAGTCCTAAGGCCTTGTCAAAAGCTTGGGATCCCCAGTCACGCTGGTCATAATTTTCTAGGTCTGCAAGAGAATCTGCGGTAAATAGGAGCAAGCCCCAAACTGCATCACGAAGCTGGGCGACTGCTGCAAGTGAGGCACACTCCATCTCCACAACACGACACCCTTCTTCAATGCGATAGGCCACCTTGTCAGGTGTTTCTCTATAAAAACCGTCCGTCGACCAGGTCATGACCTCTTGATAAGGAATATCTTTTCCTTTCAAGACAGTTTCGATGGCGGTCAGTGCACGACTGTCCACTTCGATATAACGAGAAGGCGCTACATAATGGTAACTAGCTCCCTCATCTCGCAAGGCCTTGGTCGGGATCAAAAAGGCATTTTCTTCCATGTCCACCAAGACGCCACAGCTTCCTGAGGAAATGATTTTCCTCACCCCATAGCCAATCAACCAATCCATGAATTGGGCAGCAGGTGCAGATCCAACTGGCGCTTGTGCCAAGCAGAGTTTCTCCCCTTGGTGCTCCAGAACATAGACTGGATAAGCCTTGGTAGCTGAGACAAAGGTAGCCACTTGCTCAGCTCCAACAGTTTTGGAAAAGCGGTCAATCTCATCCCCTAAGAAAGCATAAACGCATTTTTCAGGCAGGTGCAGGTCTAACCCCTCATGGGTCGGCATAATGACTGCCTGCGGGTTGTCATCAAACTCTAAAATAGGAATTTCATGTTTTTGGATCATCCCTTCTCCTTTTTAATGGGTATTTCTTTGATGACACGGGCTGGGTTTCCTGCAAGGACCACATTGTCTCCAAAAGACTTGGTTACGACTGCCCCAGCGCCAGCGACCACATTATCACCCAGCGTGACACCAGGAAGGATGGTGACCCCTCCTCCTGCCCAGAAATTGTCTCCTATCGTAATCGGAGCTCCGTACTCAAGACCCGAGTTGCGCTCATCTGGATCCAGCGGGTGTAAGGGGGTCAAAAATTGGCAATTAGGACCAATCATGGCATTCTTTCCAATCGTAATGGGACAAATATCCAACATGGTCAAATTGTAATTGGCATAGAAATGCTCTCCCAAATGGATGTTGACGCCGTAATCCACAAGAACCTGACGATTGAGATAGAGTTTGTCGCCAGTAGAGCCAAACCACTCTTTGATGATGGCCGCTCCTTTTTTAGGGTCCACCTCTTGATTAAAGGCTTCCTGCTTCTCCCGAGAAGCTTTGGCTAAAGCCCGTAATTCAGGGTCCGCAGGTCTATAATAGTCACCTGCAATCATTTTTTCATATTCACTGGCCATAAGGAAACCTCCACTTTATTTTGACTTATTATAGCAAATTCCCCAGGTCTAAATCAAGAACAGAAGAAGATAAAACTGACGAATCAAGATTGGGACGATAAAACGTTCGCCCAACTATCCAAACATAAATAAAGTGACTAGCTAGTATTTCTTTGACCTTAAAGAATGGACTCAAAAGCTATCAATATAGAGAAGCGATTTATTTTCCTCTAATTAATCATTTTAATATTTTTTATTATTCTGTATATTTTTACACATCTGTCTTTTATCAATAATTAGGGATATAAAAGTCAGAAAAACCCTTGATTATTATACTGTTGACAAGTTTTTTAAAAACCGTTATGATAGATAAAAGTTTATTAAAAAGGGGACGTATTTTGAAAAAATATACTATTTCACGTAAACGAACTTTAACTTTAGCTTCCGTTGTTTTAGGAACGGTCTTCACAGGAACGACTATTGCTTCTGCTGATGACGTTGCTCCTAGCACAACCCAAGCTGCTCCTGCAGCTACTACAGCAGCAAAATCACCTATCACGGCTGCAACAGAAGAAATCAATGCCAAAGCCAATACACCAGTTGTTCCCGCTGATAAAGCAAAAGTTGGAGATGTCATCGCTGTGGACGTCAAAAAAACTGGCCCATCTGCTAAAACAGACGGCGCAGACACCACCACTACTTCAACAGCAACCATCAAAACGACCAGCTTAGCCGATCAAGACACACCTGTTGGCACTTCAAAACCGGTCTCATCTACCAAGACAGCTACATCAACTAAGGAAACAGCTGACTACACTGAGACAATTACAGAAACAGTTAATAAAAAAACTCTAGTCGAAGTGACAAAAGAAGCAGATGTGGTCAATAAAAAAGAAGTCCAAGGAACATCCGACATCGTCTTTGTCATTGATAAATCGTTCTCAATGGACGACCATATTAATGATACGATGAAAAATGTTGAGACATTCGTCCGTAATTTATCTGCAAAAAATATCCAAGCACGCTTGGGATTGGTTGAATATGAAAGTGAACGCAATACCAAATACCACGATTTCAACGGTTCTAAATTTACAACAGATCCAGATTCCTTTATTTCCGCTCTGAAAACTATCAAAACTTATGGTGCTGATAAAAATGCTACTGTTCCATTGCACCACATCGCTACTTCAGCGGACTACAACTGGGGGACTGGGGCAAACAACCATCGCTTTGCTTTCTTGATTACAGACGAGGACATTGATCTTACAAAAGATACACCAACCAAAGAAGCAACACTGAAGGCCCTTCAAGATGCAGGTATCTCTTTGACCGTAGTTGGTAAAACATATACATCTATTAAAAAAGACTTTGCTCCATTGGTCAATGGGACAAATGGTCTCTACCTAGATATCCGCAAAGATTTTGCTGACTTGTTGAACGTTCAATTTGCTAACAAAGTCATTGAAACTGTACAAAAAGGTCGTGTCTTCAAGGTACAAACAGACAAGTATGAGTTGATTTCAAAAACTCACCGCGTGGCGAAAGCAAAACCACAAACGCCTAGCATCCAAACACCTGCAACACCGACTTCTACTCCTCAGAAACCGGCTGTTGTCACTCCTGCGAAACCGACAGTCTTCACACCAGCTAAAAACGAGCCTGTGAAAACAGAAGTCTATATCGCACCAGCGGCTCTTCCTCAAAAAGAAGCAAGCCTTCCAAATACAGGAAGCACGGCCTCAACAGCCTTGACAACTATTGGCCTTGGTCTTCTTAGCATGGGTGCTGCCTTTGGTATCTCTCGTAAAACAAAGAAAGACTAACGTTAACAAGCCTAATCCGTTGATTGGGCTTTTTAGCTCTGTACGAATGATTCCTGTTTCCCATTTTCATCAGAAATGTTAGAATCTTCAACTTCTACCAAGAGATTCTTGTTCTCCACTATGATATAATGGGGACAGTACAAGGGAGGAAACCTATGTTACAAGAACTAGCCTTTACAGGCCAATGGAGACACTATCAAAAACGCGTTCTCGATAAGAGCGACGCTTTTATGGCGGATGGCCACCTGCATTTGGTAGCAGCTCCTGGCTCTGGAAAAACAACCCTAGGAATTGAATTCATCCGGCGCTTTGGCCAGCCAACCCTGATCTTGGCTCCTACGGTCACCATTCGTCAGCAATGGGTGGACCGGATTATCCAAGCATTCTTGAGTGATGAAAGCCAAGCGGAGCAATTGATCTCTCAGGACCTCAAACATCCTAAGCTGATTACAGTGGCTACCTATCAGGCCCTACACAGCGCCGTGAACCAAGTCGTCGGTCAATCACAAGCTGAGGATACCGATGACCAGGCAGAGATTGAAACATTTGATTTCAAAGGCTTTGATATCTTTACTACTTTCAAAGCCATCTCACTCGGGACCCTTTGTTTAGATGAGTGTCATCACCTGCGCAATGAATGGTGGAAGAGTTTGGAAGCCTTTCGTCAGGCCTTCCCAGACTTAAAGATGATCTCCCTTACCGCCACCCCGCCCTATGAAGGGGATCCTGCCCTTTGGGATCGCTATATCCGCATGTGTGGTGAGATCGATGAGGAAATTACGGTTCCCGAATTGGTCAAGGAAGACACCCTTTGTCCTCACCAAGACTATGTCTACTTTGCCTTTCCAACCAAGGAAGAGCAAGAGCAATTGGATGCTTTTAGCCAACAAAAGAATGCTCTCTTGCAGCAACTGACTTCCGATCCCCTCTTTTGCCAACACCTTCAAACCTGCCAGGCCTTATCTGGTCAGATCAGCAATGATGAATTGCTCAATGAGCCTAAGTATCTCTCTGCTACCCTGATCTTTCTTCGAAGCAAGGGAATTGACTTTCCCAAACGTTTCCAGGACCTTTTAGGAGCCAAGAAACTACCTGCTTTCACCCTGGACTGGCTTGAAATTCTCCTGCAAGGTCTGCTCTTTCAGGTGCCTCACTGGTACAATCTACCTGAGGAATACGAGAAGCAACTGCTTCATGAATTAAAAGCAGCCAGCTTGATCGATCGAAAACAAGTTAAACTAGTCCGCAACAAAAAACAAGACCTTCTACTCAACCAATCCCTCGGAAAACTCAATGCGGTTCGAGAGATTTTCAAGGCCGAATACCAGGCTCTTGGAAGCCGACTGCGCCAACTGGTCCTAACAGACTATATTCGTCAAGATTTCGAAGTTCATCTCGGAGATAAAGACGCCCAATTTACTCAATTGGGAGTGCTCTCTTATTTCGAATCCATTCGCAGGGAAAGCATAGAGCAAGCAACTCCTCCTGCCATCGCTGTATTGACCGGTAGCATCGTCATCATCCCTACGATCGCTAAGCCAAGACTAGAGGAGCTGCTAGGAGGGAATAGACTGACTTATCAAAGTGTTGGCCAATTATCTCCTGATGACTTTCTCAAGGTTCGTTTGGTCGGTTCTCAACATGATTTGGTGACAGCTGTGACCCAGCTCTTTCAAGAGGGCCTCATCCAGGTTGTTATTGGAACCAAGTCTCTTCTAGGAGAAGGCTGGGATGCTCCCTGCGTCAATTCCCTGATCCTAGCGAGCTTTGTCGGCAGCTTTATGCTCAGCAACCAAATGCGAGGTCGTGCCATCCGAGTGTGGCCTGAGGATCCAGACAAGACCAGTAACATCTGGCACCTGGTCTCCATCAATCTTTCCCTAAAGAAATGGTATGAAAAGTCCGATCTTGAAAAGGAAGAGATCGAGGCCATCACTGATCAGCTGAAAGAATATAGTCCTGATCTGGAGCTCTTAGAAAGACGAATGAAGCAATTTTTAGGTCTCCATTACAAGGAACCCTTCATCGAATCCGGCATCGAACGTCTAGCCTTTGACAATATCCGCTATACCAAAAAACACTTGCAAAAACTCAATGAAGAAACCTTAGAGCGCTCCACCCATCGTCAAGAACTCCGGGATGGCTGGCAAAAAGCCCTTCCGATTCTGGAGAATATGGAGATTGCAAACGAGGTCCAAGTGGATAAACACTTCCTGCCTCTCGCCCTATTTTTTGATGCTAGAAAGCTGGCTCGATGGCTAACGGCCTGCACTTTGACCGATGCTTTCGCCGATCTCATTTACTATTCATATAGAGGAGGAAGGAATACAGCTTCTCTGATTTTTCTCTTCTTCTTAGCTGTCCTCGCACTCCTTGCTTGGCTGCGCTACTATCTCTATAAAAGCCCTTACAAACGTATGGAAGTATTTGGAGAGGCTGTCCGTCAAGCCTTATTAGCTTCTGGACAGATTCAAACCCAGGAGAGCCGCATCCAAGTTGTACGAGACAGAAAGGATGCCATCCACACGTTGATTTATTTGAAGGGCGGAACCATGCGGGAGAAAGAACTCTTTTCGCAAACCATGATCGAATTTTTTGCACCCATTGAAAATCAACGTTACATCCTAAAAGCACAAGAAAAGGTATCTGATCAGACAGAATATTTCGCTGTACCAAGCCTCTTTGACAAACGAAAAGAAGATGCCCAAGCCTTTGTGGCGCAAATCCGAAAGAGCCTGGGTAAGTATGACCTCGTCTATACCCGAAGTGCCGAAGGTCGCGCTATTCTCCTTGATGCGCGCATTAAGGCCTTAGCTAATAAACAAGAGCGCACCTTCACCAAGAAACAAGTGATGTCGAATTTGAAATAAAAGTTGTAAAAAACCATATTCCCATTGAAATGGAATATGGTTTTTTGGTTTGTTTCTATCAGATCCCCCTATTTCCACAAGCCACCTAAGATTTGCTTTTCGACCAAGGAAAGATCTTCATCGGTCACTTGCCCATTAGTTCCAAGATTATAGAGCTGACCAAAATAGGCAAGCAGCGGGCCAATCAGAATACGCAGGAATTGGGAAATAGTCAGATCAGGATTGATGCGAGGGTCCGCTTTCAGTTCTTGAAGGAGGTCACCAATTCTACCCTGAATGAAACTCCAAATATGTTCTTGCTCCTGCTTGATCTTTTCATTCGAAAATATCTCCTGTAACACGATTTTTAAGAGAGCTTGATTGGTTTTGAGGTAGTTCATTCGGTCATAAACGAAATAGTGAATTTTTTCCTCTGTTGTTTGAAAATTTAAGAGTTGATCCAGAAAATTTCCCAGAAGACTAGGAAGGATCGGATGTAAAATAGCCGTCAGCAACTCATCTTTGGTCTGGAAATACTTGAAGAGTGTGGCTTGGCTAAGCCCGGCATGCTCCGCAATTTGAAGAGTTGAAGTCCCATTATAACCCTTGGTCGAGATCAAATCGACGGCTGCCTGCATAATTTTCTTCTTTCCTTTGGGATAGTCTGCTCCCTCTAGATAAGCTTCAAACGACTCAAAAATACTCTCGTTCATGTCCATCCTCACATCCTTTTTATTTTTATACCTTACGATACCGACGCAATCCGAAAATATTCAGCATTGTCAAAGCGACAAGGAAAAGCAGTAAAACACCGATATTTGGCAAAATATCCCCAAGGTTACGTCCGTAAAGAATAATCTGACTCATGGCATCACCTGAGTAGGTCAAAGGCAAGAATTTCCCAATTGTTTTTGCCCACTCTCCCATTGAACCAAGAGGAATGATTCCTGAGAAAAAGAGCTGCGGCATAATCACAAGAGGAATAAATTGTATCATTTGAAATTCTGATTTGGCCAAGGTGGACAAGAGAATTCCGAAGGCGAGTGCTACAAGAGCCAATACCACATTAACTATTATAACATTTAATAAACTTCCGACAACTTCAATATTCAACAACCAAATAGCTGCTAAAACAACAACTGCTGTTTGAAGAATAGCTATGATTCCATAAGACATCATGTAACCATAGACGATTTCAGAACGTTTGACCGGAGTGGCTAATAAGCGATCTAGGGTCCCGCTGGTGCGTTCTTTCAACAGCGCCATCCCTGAAATCAAGAAGACAAAGAAGAAGACGACAAATCCAATCAAGACTGGAATCATTTTGGCAAAGAAACCTGTATCTTCATTCCCATACTCATAAGATTCCTTAATTTCTGGTGATTTTGCATCGAGTTTCAATTGAGGAAGGGCCTGTTTAACACGAGTTAATAGTTGATTGGTGCCTTCACTGGCGATACTGGTCCGCAATACTTGACGGGTCATAGCAGTTTTCGAAGCATCTGTATTGGCATAATCTACCTGATACTCCCCGTCTTTATAAGAAATGACGGCGTCGACTTTCTCATCAGCCAAGTCTTCTTTGGCTTGCTCCATGTCTTTGTATGTTTTCACATTGACATGGTCCAGATCATCCATTTTCTTTACCAAACTAGTTGGTAGATCCTGCGTTGCTAGCTTGATGTTCACGGTTGTACTAGCCGAAAACATGAGGTTCATCAACCACATGATAAAGACCGGAGCCACAAACATCATGGCAAGGGTTCGTTTGTCACGAAGCAATTCTTTGATAACTTTTTTTGCAATGGCAAGGGTTCTCATCTTATTCTCCTTCCGCTTTCAAAAAGACTTCTTCAATACTTGAAACACCATAACTTTCCTTGAGATTTTTTGGTGTATCAAAGGCAATGATGTTTCCACCTAACAAGAGGCCAACCTTATCTGTCAGCTCTGCCTCATCCATGACATGGGTGGTAACCAAAATTCCTACACCCTTGTCTCTAAGAGTAATTAATTCCTTCCAGATTTTCTTTCGAAGAGAAGGATCGATTCCAACTGTCGGTTCGTCCAAAATCAGGAGTTGAGGATTTCCTAAAAGCGCAATCGCCAGCGACAAGCGTCGTTTCATGCCTCCGGAATAACCAGACACAGCCTTATTTAAGTGCTCTGTTAAATCTACCACCTGAGCCACATGGGCAATTTCATCCTTTAAGTCTTTTTTGGAAAGGCCTTTTAGCTGACCGAAAAATTCCAAATTTTCTTGTCCTGACAAAGCCTCATATAAAGCATCAGACTGGGCCATATAGCCAATATCTCCCAGAATATGACGATTGGGCATGGTATGGTCTAAGACTAAAGCGATACCGCTATCTGCCTTTTCCATTCCTAACATGGTTTTTATCATGGTTTATTTACCAGCACCAGAAGGACCGATTAGACCAATGATTTCCCCAGACTGTAATTCAAAACCAACGTGGTTTAACACAAGTTGTTGACCAAAAGATTTTTGTAAATCTTGTAAATGTAGCAATGTTTTCATTTACTTCCTCCCAGGTGAGTGTTCACTCACTTTTTAATGATAAATCTATTATAGTGAGTGAACACTCACTTGTCAAGTAGAAAATTTCATTTTTTTCAGAAAGATAAAAACACCAGATGAATACATCTGGTGTTGATAATGGAAATTTCTGCTGTTAAGCTTCTGTCTGCATCTACTCGCGATACTCTGAAATAGTCTGTCCGGTCCATTTTTTAAAGGCTCGTGAGAAGGAAGACACTTCGGAGTATCCTAGTAAATAGGCTACATCAACTGTTGTCATGTAATGACAATTTGCGTCACAATGAAATTGATTGGTCTACTCCCCTTCCTTCCATCATATACTGTCATTTTTGATATAATAAATTGTTCAAACATCGCAGAAAGGATAACCCATGTCAAATCTTATCAAACACAAACGGGTTGAGTATAGTGAACTCTTTTATGATCTGGTCTTTGTTTACGCTATTTCCAAAACCACTGCCCTTATCCATCATCTTCACCATGGAGTCTTATCATTAGATGCCATCTTTGGTTTCCTGATGACACTTCTGGTTTTGGTCAATTCTTGGATGATTCAGACCGTCTATACCAACCGCTATGGAAAGAATTCCCTTTTCAATATGACCGTCATGTTCATCAATATGGCAATGTTGCTCTTAATCTCAAACATGATTACCAATGACTGGCAGAGCTACTTTCATACCTTCTGCTGGACAGTGGGAACCCTGACCTTAACCCTATTTCTCCAATACTTAGTAGAGTATTTGCGTAAGTCTACTACTCCAGCCAATCGAAAAAGTATCAAGGGCTTTCTTTGGATGACAGGGCTCAGGACCTTGGCTATCTACATAGCTGCACTTCTTCCGATAGATTTTGGTATCTATGTCTATATGCTAGGGATTCTCTTGACCTTCGTCATGCCTATTATCTTAACTCGACATACAAGTCTTTTTCAGATTAATCTCCCCCACCTGATTGAACGCATCTCGCTTTTAGTTATCATCACTTTTGGTGAGATGATTATGGGCCTTGCAGATTTTTTTACACTTGAAAATTTCTCTATCCACTCTATCCTTTACTTTATCATCATGGTCAACCTCTTTATGAATTACTTTGGTAAGTTTGACCATGCCATTGATGAAGAAGGAAAGAATAAGGGAATCTTCCTAATTTATAGTCACTATCCAATTTTCATCGGCTTGATTATGGTGACTGTGTCTATGAGTTTCTTGGTCAATCCAGAAGTCCATCACCATTTTGCGACTGGCTTCTTCTATACGGGTATCGGCCTCTTTCAAGCTGCTATCCTTGCAAATGGCTATTTTAACAAGAGTCACCTCAAGTATGACAAGCTCTATTATGGTTTGCAAGCAGGGATGTTCCTTATCGGACTGGTTCTCTCCCTTCTTTTCTCAGCCAATCCAACCATTGTCATTACCATCGCAACCGTGATGACTTTAGCAATGGAAGTTCACTTTATCCATTTTTATATGACCCGAACCAAGAAATTTTCAAGTCCGGATTGGGAATTGTATTAAAAAATTCTAGTAGATATTTTCTACTAGAATTTTTTCGTTAGTCCAGTACAATCATAGCCTTAATCGTCTTACGTTCATCCATATCTTTATAGGCTTGATCAATCTCATCCAAGCTATAGCTATGAGTAAAGACGCGACCTGGGTTGATGTCGCCATCAAGTACAGCCTTGAGCAAGAACTGCTTGTCATAGGTAGTAACAGAGGCTGCCCCACCTGCCACCGAAATGTTTTGGGCAAAGGTCGAACCAAGGGCACGATTATTGTAATGAGGGACACCGACAAAACCTAAACGCCCACCATTATGAAGCACCCCAAGGGCTTGATCAACAGCTGCTGCGGTACCGACACATTCAAGGGCCGCATCTGCTCCGCCACCAAGGATTTCACGGACCTTGGCAATGCCTTCTTCACCACGCTCCGCTACGACTGCTGTCGCACCAAATTCCAAAGCCATCTGTTGGCGGTCTTGGTGGCGACTCATAAGGACGATTTGCGATGCACCACGCATCTTAGCTGCAATGACAGCACATTGGCCAACAGCACCGTCACCAATAACGACAACCTTGTCACCTTTTTGCACATTAGCTACACGCGCTGCATGATAGCCCGTCGGCATGACATCAGCCAGCGTCAAGAAGGATTTGAGCATGGCTTCTGTATAATCAGATGGTTGCCCTGGAATTTTGACAAGGGCCCAATTGGCAAAGTGGAAACGGATGTACTCTGCTTGCACCCCGTCAGACCAGTTGGTGCCGATATGGCGGTCACAAGTCCCATCATAACCAGCACGACAGGCATCACACTCCCCACAACCATGGGTGAAAGGCGCGATAACAAAGTCTCCTGGTTTAACCGTTGTAATGGCTTCTCCGATTTCTTCGACGATACCAATAGCTTCGTGACCACTATTTTGATGACCTGCTTCAATATCAGGATTGCGGTAGCTCCATAGATCGGATCCACAGACACAGGTACGAACGATGCGGAGAATGACATCATCCGGTGCTTCGATGCGTGGACGTTCTACTTCTACTAGACCCACTTGCCCAGCTTTTGTATAGACTGTTTTCTTCATAGGATTAACCTACTTTCTATTGCTTACTGTCTTCTAGTATACACTTTTATCGCCTAATTTGTAAGTAGCAGTCCTTCCTAATTACCTACTCCCTCTTATCAACCTTTGTTTAACAGATCTCTTTTACAATATATCAAGGCTGCTTCTAAGAGTGTAGCGATCATTGCCAAATAGAAAACTGTCCGAATCCCGAAATACTCTGTCATAGAACTCATCAAAAAGACGAAAATTGAAAAAGCAAGGGTTGAAATGACTTCAAATACAGAATAGACATGCACTAACTGATTTTCATCAACCGTTTCCTGAAGGAAGACACTTTCGGGGACTTCTTTCAATTGAGACAAGAAGCCGATTCCAGCTGAAAAAAGTAAAAATGTTTCTACAGTTGAGAAAAACAGGATACTGCCTGTGACGGCTACTATTGCGACAAGCGGAAAGAAAATACTTTTCCATTTGTGAGCTAAAAACTTTTCAGAGTAGTTGAAAACAATCATTCCCCCTAAAATAATTCCCAGAGAATAGGCTGTATTGGAGTAGCCCCAGTAGCTTTCAGTCTGTTGCAACACCTCGGTTACAAAAACAAGAATCACAGATGAAACCCAGATTGTATTAGAAAAATTCTCCAATAAATTTGCTTGTACCAATAACCTTAATGGAGGATTTTTCACCACTAAGCTCCAACCTTTGACAAGAGTATCCAGATTGGTCTCCGCTTCTAACTGCTCTATTTTAGCCTGAGGAAGAAAGAGCATCACAAAAGTAGAGAGAAGATAAAAGAATAGGACTAGCAACATTGTGGAAAATAGACCAACCAAAGCGTAAAGGAGTCCTCCCAGTCCCCAACCAATTAATTGAACTCCCTCACCACTCATTGACAAAGCGGCATTTGCCTTTCCCAAATTTGTAGCATATCGAGGAATCATGGCATAAGAAACCGGTGCTGCAAAGCCGTCTAAGATAGAAATAGCAATTACAAAGACATACATCCCCACGGCTGGTACGAATTGAAACTTGGTAAACAGTGCCACGAGAATTGCCACTAGAGCTGTTTTTCCTCCTTGAGTCAAAAATAAAACTCGATTTAAGGGAATTATTTTGGTCACCAAGGGGACTAAAAAACTTGCCATGAATGCTGACAATCCGATGAGAATCGGAACCATTGAGGTAGCAATTACCGATTTAGTTATAACAAAGATATTTGCAATAAGGGATACCCTAAGAAAAATATCCGCTAAATTTGCAAACAATTGGGAAACTAATAATTTCACAAAGGAACGAGACATCGTATCCCTCCTTTTTATCAATCTTCATGAGATAAATCGATCACTTGATCGTATTGAGCTAGTATCTCATCATCATAATGGTGAATCACCTCCACAAGGGCTTGTGGAAGACGTAGTAGGATCCTTGAAATTTGGCGAGCATTCTCTTTGTCCAGATTGGCTTTTACTTCATCTGCTAAAATCAAGTCACTATTGTGGTACAAACTACGAGCAATTTCTAGACGTTGCTTTTCCCCACCAGAAAGCTGCTCCCCATATAGAAGATGTTCCTTTAAAAATGCTAAGTTTACTCGATCCAAAACCTGTTCCATCTTTAGTTTGTCTAGGGCCTTCCCAAGGGTGATATTGTCTTCCAGTGACAACCCATCAAAAATATAGGAGTCTTGTAAAATATAGGAAACCGATCGTGCAATCTGTTCCTGTGCTAAAATCTGACCATCGTAGGTCACACTTCCTGAATCTGGAGATACTTGACCATAAAGAAGGTTCAACAAGGTAGACTTTCCACAGCCACTTGGGCCAATCAGAGCAACTTTCTCTCCTGCTTTGATTTCTAAAGATAGTTTTTTAAAGAGTACTTTATCTTCAAACCGCAAAGAAACATGATCTGCAACGATAGGAAAAAGAGAAACCGAAGCTTGGTCATCCATCTGTGAACTTGTATCTTGAAGTAGAAAAGAGTAACGTTCCCTCAGTTGTTCAGTCGACTTGTAAGTATTGATAAAATAGGAAAGTTCATTAAATTGATAGCCGATATTATGGGAAACCAGATAAATTGCAACAAAGCTGGCACCAGACAAGTAATCATAATAGGTCATCACCCCACCGATAATGATTGGAACAACCGAACAAAACGCATCAATACTATTAATAAGGATAGTGTTGATTGTCCGTTGTCGTTCATACCGAATGTCTTGCTCAACTCTTTTTCCCAAAACTTTTTTAAATCGATGAAAAAAGAAATCCCCGGCCCCATAATTTTGAATGACTCTTACACCACCAATTATATTAGTAGTTTGAGAGAGGTAATCCTCATTTGAGAGTGTTTTTTCATCTGAAATACGATCTAATTGTTTACTACCGATACTACTACAGAGAGCAGGAATAGAGTAAAAACAAATAAAAATCCAACCTAACCAAAAATTCATTGCTAGAGCATAGATCATGGAAACCATTGTAAAGCCAAGAGATGAAATGATAATAACGGCTGGCTCGAGATAAGATGTTTCAAGTTGCTTCACATCGTTTTCAAGATGAGACAGAATCTCCTCTTTTTCACCATTTTTACCATACAAAAAATGGTGAAATAATTTTTCTTTCATGGTCAAGGTAAAATCTGCGACTAACCTTGCATAGTAATACCGTTTCCCAGCCAACCCAACCAGAATAATAAAATTACCGACGATCCCAACGATTAATGCCATCCATAATTCACTCAGCGCCTTCTTCTCAAAGCTCGCCACAATCATCGATACCAACGATGGCGTGATAATGGCTTCCAGCCAGGTCACAGCAATGAAACTAAAATAGAGAAGCAAATGTTTTTTAGAAATGAATTTTTTTAACATGGCAGCTAATCCTTTCTACAGAGTCTATTACTGATAACTGTTCCTTATCCCATTTAGTCGGATTCTATGGACTGATTGTAAAAATTATAGCACTTCTTCTTTTGTACGGTATTTTATTCCCATATATGCTCACTAATTATTTTCATTCATCAATTTTTTCAAATGTCTTTCATAAATCGTCGCAATATGCTCGCTCCCTGCCAATTTCATGGCTTCAATACACTTTCTCATTTCGTCGATGGCACTCGTATCTCCTGTCATTCGATAGCGATAAAAGTTTTGAGCATAGACAAACACGAGACGTTCATACATTTCCGTCTCGATGAAGAAACACTGATTTAATTGTTCCTCAAAATAGCAGGCATCTACCATTTTTTGGCGCTCAATACAAGTAATATACCCATTCAGTAACATGGTTGAAATCATACGTCGATTATTCGGAATCTCTTTGTAGAAATCCGATCTTTTAGACATCTCCCTTGCCAGCACCATAAAAACCTCATGATTCAACACATCTAGGGTATTTATAAAAATTAATAACTCATAATAGCCCCAGTGCTCTACGCTGAATAGGTAATCCGTTAAATCCTTTAGGTCGTCTTCTGTATAGTAATCTTCTCCAGATAAATCCTGTAAACGAATTTTTAATAAAATAGTATTGATGTGATGAAACTTTTCCCTTTTGTCTTTCAACCCCATCTGAGAAGCAAGGAGTTTCTTCATTTCATCGATATCACGAGTCGATACAAAAAGCCTGACCTTTGTCAAGAGTTCATTCAGATCATCACGGTGAAAATCATGGACAGCATACATAAATTCATCAATCGGCACATTGATTTCATCTAAGATCAACATAAACTTTGAAATGGTTAAATCTGTCTGCCCCTTTTCAAAGCGGGAGAGTTGAGAGGTTGAAATACCTGCCTTTGCAACATCTTTCAGTCGGGTTCTGTTGCAAAGTTTTTAATCTACTATCAAATAAGGTAGAATAATAGAAAAAGATAGCAGGAGGAATGACGATGAATCATTTTAAAGGAAAGCAATTTCAGCAGGATGTGATTATTGTAGCCGTGGGCTACTATCTTCGTTATAACCTTAGCTATCGTGAACTTCAAGAAATCTTATATGATCGTGGCATTAACGTTTCTCATACGACGATTTATCGTTGGGTGCAAGAATATGGCAAACTACTCTATCAAATTTGGAAAAAGAAAAATAAAAAATCCTTTTATTCATGGAAAATGGATGAAACATACATCAAAATTAAAGGAAAATGGCATTATTTGTATCGAGCCATCGATGCAGATGGTTTAACCTTGGATATTTGGTTACGTAAAAAACGGGACACACAAGCAGCCTATGCTTTTCTTAAGCGGTTAGTGAAGCAGTTTGATGAACCGAAGGTTGTAGTCACAGATAAAGCCCCCTCTATTACAAGTGCCTTTAAGAGACTAAAAGAATACGGCTTTTATCAAGGGACAGAACATCGTACCATTAAATACCTGAATAATTTGATTGAACAAGACCATCGTCCAGTAAAGAGACGCAATAAATTCTATCGAAGTTTACGCACTGCCTCACCCACGATTAAAGGCATGGAAGCCATCCGAGGATTATATAAGAAAACCCGAAAAGAAGGCACTCTCTTCGGGTTTTCGGTGTCTACTGAAATCAAGGTATTAATGGGAATAACAGCCTAAGATATTTGGAGTTCAGAGAGGGCGCGTTTGATTTTCAAACTTCGCAACAGAACCAATTTGTCCAAGATATTGACCCAAATACATATTATCTGCAATATTTACTTAATAACTGTAATTGAGATTGGAGAATTTTTAACCATATAAGTAGCATGCGAACCAAAATATCCTTTAATTCCATGCATTGATCGCGATCCAATGATTAAGATATCTGCAGATGTTGCTGGCAAAATCGTCTTAGTAATTTCCTCGGCCGGATCACCTTCTCCACTGTACAGCTGAATGTTTTTTACACCGCTATTTTCTGCATATTGTTTGTACTTTTCCAAATTAAGTGACAATTGACTTTGTTTCTGGCTCAAGTACTCAGGGTCTAACGATTCATAAACATTCAGCTCTTCAATTTCTAAAATTGAGGCAATCAGTAATGCGGCTCCAGTTTTACTCGCTTGCTTTACAGCATATTGAAAGGCTTTTTGAGCTCCTTCTGATTCATCTACCCCAACTAAAATATTTTTAAATTCATCAAATCCTTCCATAGTGCATCTTACCTTTCATTAATTAATTGATTATATTTTTTATTTCCTTTATACAGTTCAATAATTGTCCACGCTAACAGTAGTAATACTGCGACGATAATGACATAGGCAATAGAATCAGCTAGTACAAGTTGGCTTGATGTCACCTTTTCACCAAAAAAACCTTCAATTTGGCCGGGCAATCCAATCAAATTTAAATATGTCAATCCAATTACTGAACCCCATCCTAGTATCCGAATAACTATCGAATTTTTAAACCGGCTTCCCATTTCCACCTCACTATTGGTCATCATTAATAATGGTGCCATCGAAAATGGTAACGCAAAAGCTAAGAAGACTTGTGAATTATTCATTAGTGTATTTAACGCTGTGTGCTCCCGAATCGTTCCTTGCCTGCTTGTAATAATTACACAGATTAACACTGGGATAACTGAAATCAAACGCGTAATTAAACGTCTTAGCCAAATTGGCATTCTCATATGAATGAATCCCTCCATAATTACTTGTCCAGTTAAAGTTCCGGTAATCGTTGAATTTTGTCCAGAAGCTAGTAACGCGACTGCGAATAATGTAGAAAGAAGACCTGATTTTGCAACGGTGATTAAAATTCCGTTACTCAATGTATCCGAATTTGATAAAGCCTCATACAACCCAAAGAATGATGGATCTTTCACTGCCCCTGTTTTAAAAACAGCAACTCCCATTATGAGCAATAAGGAGTTAACAAAAAAAGCAAGAGTCAATTGAATGTTAGAATCCCATGTTGAAAATCGTACAGCATTGGCGATTTCATCTTCATCCGTACGATTTATCTTTCGAGTCTGAGACACAGACGAATGTAGATATAAATTATGAGGCATAACGGTTGCACCAATAATTCCTAATGCACCAGTTAAAGGCGTTTGACCACCAATTGAATGTGTAGAGGAGAACGTTTCACCAGTCGGAACCAATCCTTTAAGTACATCCCCCCAATTAGGATCAGACAACGCTACTTGATAAACAAACACAAAAAGAATTACAAAAATCAAACAGACAACTATTGCTTCAATTTTTCTAAAACCAACTTTCGTTAACAACAATAATAATAAAACATCAAATACCGTAATAAAGACTGCGACGACAAGCGGAATATTAAAAAGTAAATAAAGAGCAATTGATGCGCCAATTACTTCCGCAATATCTGTTGCCATAATCGCTAATTCCGTTAAAATCCATAAAATGATTCCTAGTTTTTTACTCGTTCTCGCTCGAATTGCTTGAGCTAAATCCATTTGACTAACAATTCCCAATTTAGCAGCCATATATTGTAATAGCATTGCAATTAAACTAGACATTAAAATGACCGACATTAATAAATACTGGAAGTTTTGCCCACCCGTAATCGAAGTAGACCAGTTGCCTGGATCCATATATCCCACAGCAACTAATGCTCCCGGTCCAGAATAGGCGAACAGGGTTTTCCAAAAGCCTTTGCCTTTGGGTACCTCGACAGTTCCGTTAATTTCCTCTAAAGAGGGACCATTCGCATACTGAATTAATCGAGGTTTGTGCTCTTTACCAGACTGACTTGTTGTATCTTTCAAAATATTTCCACCTTCCTTTAAGAATATTATAAGTATACACCTCTTTTTTATAAAATTCAAGCAAAATATTAGGCAAACCTAAAAAAAAAAATAAACATCGCCTAATTTAATATTATTTGCCTTCATTTCATTTGTATCGGAATGAATCAATTGTACACTGGACCAATGTCAAATATTTAGACACAAAATGAGCTATATTTTCTTAAAATAATTTTCTTCTTTCTGATTTGGAGTTAAACCCTTGTTGGCGGAATGAGGATTATAATTGTTATAAAATTGTTCGATGTATTCAAAGCAAGAGAGTTGAACTTCTTAAATGGAGTGATAAGTTCTGCGATTAATTTCTCGTTGTTTAAGATACTTGAAAAAGACCTCAGTGACGGCATTATCATAAGGATATCCAGGCTTGGAGTAAGAAGCAAGCAATTGATGCTCATCTAATAACTTTCTAAAGGAAGCTGATTTAAATTGGCTTCCTTGGTCCGAATGAAAGATAATTGGTTCCTTAGGCTTCCTCTTATTTATAGCTATCTCTAAGGTGTCACAGGCGAGTTTGGCATCAATCCTATCACTTACTTTCCACGCAATACATTTCCTTGAGTAGAGGTCAAGAATAGCACAGAGATAAACATGTCGTTTAGGTCCTATAGAGATATAAGTGAAATCTGTTGTCCAAACTTGATTTGGGGAGTTCGGGTTAAATTCTTGTTTAAGCAGATTATCAGAAGAAAATACAGGAGCTTTCTTTGATTTAAAACGAGGTTTGATGGTTGACATTTTAGGGAGTGTCATAGACTTGAGAAGTCTTAAGATACGGCCTTCAGGGTTCTGTTGCAAAGTTTTTAATCTACTATCAAATAAGGTAGAATAATAGAAAAAGATAGCAGGAGGAATGACGATGAATCATTTTAAAGGAAAGCAATTTCAGCAGGATGTGATTATTGTAGCCGTGGGCTACTATCTTCGTTATAACCTTAGCTATCGTGAACTTCAAGAAATCTTATATGATCGTGGCATTAACGTTTCTCATACGACGATTTATCGTTGGGTGCAAGAATATGGCAAACTACTCTATCAAATTTGGAAAAAGAAAAATAAAAAATCCTTTTATTCATGGAAAATGGATGAAACATACATCAAAATTAAAGGAAAATGGCATTATTTGTATCGAGCCATCGATGCAGATGGTTTAACCTTGGATATTTGGTTACGTAAAAAACGGGACACACAAGCAGCCTATGCTTTTCTTAAGCGGTTAGTGAAGCAGTTTGATGAACCGAAGGTTGTAGTCACAGATAAAGCCCCCTCTATTACAAGTGCCTTTAAGAGACTAAAAGAATACGGCTTTTATCAAGGGACAGAACATCGTACCATTAAATACCTGAATAATTTGATTGAACAAGACCATCGTCCAGTAAAGAGACGCAATAAATTCTATCGAAGTTTACGCACTGCCTCACCCACGATTAAAGGCATGGAAGCCATCCGAGGATTATATAAGAAAACCCGAAAAGAAGGCACTCTCTTCGGGTTTTCGGT
>OCPI01000071.1_pt1 | contig 72064 bp, 59 predicted proteins | sample 1476291 | NCBI WGS metagenome assembly OCPI01 (sample SAMEA2580054, study PRJEB22360) | human gut metagenome | reverse complement strand
GCGTATTATTCGCCAGTTTGAATAACTGTTGCGTTCAGACGCAGAACACCATAGGTCCACCCGTGGCGATGGTAGACAACGCAGGGCTGCATTGTTTCTTCATCGACAAAGAGAAAGAAGGGGTGTCCCACCAATTCCATCTGATTCAATGCCTCATCAACGCTCATAGGAACCGTCTCATGAACCTTCTGGCGGACAATAATTGGACTATCACCCAGCTGTTCTTCACGAGCTTCTCCGACTTTCAGATCCCCCGCGCTCCTCAAAGATGTTGGAGCCTGTTCGACAAGTTCCTCATCTCCCCCAACACTTGCGGGAAGAACATCTAAATCAGGAGCAAGAATTTCTTCCGTGCGGTGGTGATCTTTCGCCCGATCACGCATACGGCGAAGGCGCTCAAAAAGCTTTCCAGCGGCAATATCAACCGCGGCGTAGCGGTCTGCAGATTCTGCCTCTGCTCGAATAATTGGGCCCTTGCCAAAGACTGTTAGTTCAATCCGCTCTGCTGTATCAGCCTGTCGCGGATTCTTCTGATGGGTTAACTCAACATCAACCCTTTGGGCTCGAGGATAAAACTGCGTAACCTTCGCAAGCTTTTCTTCGATGTATGCGCGGAAGTCCGAATGAATCTCTGCATTACGTGCAGCTACTGTGATGTCCATATTTCTCTCCACATCATAAAATGCGACCACAGTCGCGATCGAAAACCCGGCGACGTCATTGCCCCGGAGTGTCTTGAACTACCACCCCCGATCAGCATGTGATGGAAAACCACCACTGGAAGAGATGCATCGAGTATAGCAGATAACGGTGATCTGCATCATAGGTACAACACTATCGTCGCGACCGCGCGATACACGCTCCTGCCACCCAGTTCTGCCCGCACACACGGAATAATTCGCTCATCGTTCCCCCTGTTGCGACAACATCGTCGACTGCTACAAGTCCCACATCCTGAGGAATCGGCATTGATACATACATGTGTCCACGTCGAGCTTCTCTGCGCTTATCCGAGTTCTTTCCAGCCTGCGATGAGACCCAGGGGTCCAACCTACAGATATCGCGAACCACTACCGGAAGCAGTGCCGATGAACGAATTCCTTGAGCCACACCATGGGCGATATGCGAGGTTATGGGATGGCCAAAGAAACGTCGTTTCCAGCTGGACGGTGCAGGAACAATCCACAAACGTGCATGGGGATCGCCCACCTCAAGCATCCCGCTCTTTCCCAGTGCATCACCGATACTCTTTCCGCATTCGAAAAGAAAAGGAGATAAATCTACGCGCCCGGAGTGTTTTGCGGCCAAAATAATGGACCGCATTGGTCCAGAGTAATCACTTAGTGACCACAGCGGATATTCTGCCCAACCCGAATCGATAACTTCCCATGTCGGAACAAAGGACTGTGACAACCCAAAACATTGGTCACACAAGGTCTGATCCCACGCGCCACAGCCAGCGCAACTGCTGGGGATACATAAACTGACCAACTCCCGCGTGACCTCGTGAAAAACTGCCATAAAGGAAGCTCAACACGAAAAGAAAGCACACGCAGACCACATAGGAAATCTGTGGAGAAAACGATTCAGCCCGGGAAGTTCACGTCGCGAAGGTTTCCCTCGAGGGATTGCCATAGTGCCCCGGAACGAACCTGATAATTACCGTCTTTCCCACGGATCACCATTGTCGCCGAAGACGATCCTGCACTCAGCCGCTGAGTCCCAGTGGGAAGAGCAAGAACCGAGGGAAAACCACCGACAGGCACAGTCACCAAAGAAACTTCATCAACCTGATCATTGCCTGCGTGGAGCCCCCCTTGACGCACGGCAACAACCGTAGAACGCCCCGCCCACGACACATCATTGACACCGGTCGACAAGCCAGCCAAGGGTTCGGGGTCAGTGAGCGCGATCGGCTCACCACTGCCTCGGCGCTCAATTCCGGCAATCCAGGCACTTGTGGAGCCACCAACCTGGCGAAGCAAAAGCGCGCGTGCACCATCGGGAGAGACTCGCATCGCACTCACCCCGTTCAGGGATTGATTTTCCGAGGCGATCGGTAAGTTCTGCCCGTCAATTCGCGAGGCCCTCAGGTTCCCTCCCCGAGGAATGTCCCACACCCATCCGAAACGATCGATAGAAGGCGAATACTGACCTTCAGACCCGTCCACTACCCGCGTCGCATTGGTTGAGGAATCCACCAGAACAAGACGATCATCCTCGCGCCAAGCAACCAAGGAGGAAGAGGCTGGAGAGACCGCCGGAAGCGAGGCAGACGATGAAGGCACCATGGGAAGAATCCGGGTCGAAACACTACGCCCATCAATTCGAACCAAACCATTCGAATTGAAAGCAACCGCTGAATCAAGATCAAAGGATGGCTGGGAAGGAAGTCCTGAGGAAGGAAGAGGCTCTCCTCCGACATTAATTTCAACAGAATTCACGCGGCCCGAGCGCTGGAGGGTTTGGGAAATCTCCCACGCCATCAACTGTTTTCCGCGATCGTCGCTGGGAAGCGTTCCGTTCAAAGACACCTTCGCAACATGATCGGAGAGTTCAATACCGCCAGCTGAAATCGAGGTACCCGAAGGGATTGCATTTACTAGGGCATCTGAGAGATGTGACTGTGGTCCAGCGATCAGCCCCTCGAGCATATGGGTTTCAACACGGCGCGTGGGATACCAGCGCGGATCAGCAACCAGAGAATCGCCGGTCGCTGAAAGAAACATCAGCGAAACAAGTTCGTGCGATGCCGTAAATGATGCCTGAGAAACCACGACCCCATCCGCAGGTGCGTCAATACGCCACTGGCCATTCTCACGAACCAAATGGAAGCGCGCTTCAAGTGAGGAAGTTTCTGCGGGGGAAAGAACACCATTTTGGTCAACAGAGCCCACACCGGTGGCAGTGATCGATGCATTCAGGGTGTCCGTTTTCGAAGGATCAAAAGAGTAAGACACCTTCGGTGTTGAATCCGTTGAATAAATCGTCACCAACTTATGCGGGTCCCACGTCTGTGCAGAGGAGCTGGTTAAGAAAAGACGCGCGGTTGCGTAGTCGTCAGAAGCTCCCGCGGCACAGGCCAAGAGAAAACTACTGAGCAGGCTTTCCGGATCCGCATCAGCCACCGGACCACCCGCTGCCAAATCAACCGGCTGAGCATTGGGGGCATCGACATCAAATGGTGAAGGTGAGGAGGAAGTTGGCAAGGAAGTGCAGGCAGCCAGCGAAAGGCTGCTGAGAATAGCCAATACAGCAAGACACAGTCGCTGATTCATCTTCACTCCTTTTCCCACAGTTCTAAGGGATCACTTGAAATCGCGGTCCCGACTTTCTTGGGAAGCGTCATCATGAAAGAGGATCCGACTCCAATCTCGCCCCATGCAGTTAATGTTCCTCCGTGAAGAACAACGTCTTCCAAGGAAATTGCTAAGCCCAGACCCGTTCCTCCAGTGGTACGTGTTCGCGCAGGATCCGCACGGTAAAAGCGGTCAAAAACGCGCTCGACCGTTGCTGGTTCCATCCCGACGCCATGGTCACGTACGCGTACCGCGACAGCGGTTTCATTCGAAGCAATGGTCACCTCAACAGGTCGAGATTCTGCGTGTTCATAAGCGTTCACCAAGAGATTGCGAATGACACGCTCAATACGTCGATCATCAATTTCTGCTGTGCAATGATGCGTCGGCGCATTGACAATGACCTCGACTCCCAAGCGCTGCGCAAGCTCACTGTTTGCGTTAACAACACGCGTAACCAACCCGCGAAGATCAATACTTTCCGCAGTGAGGTCGACAGATTGCGCATCGTGACGTGAGATCTCTAGGAGATCAGCCAGCATGGAATCGAAGCGCTCAACCTGTTCATGAAGCAGTTCTGCACTCCGAGTGGTCACAGGATCAAAATTCTTACGTTGATCCCAGATCATTTCTTCCGCCATGCGAATGGTCGTCAGCGGCGTGCGAAGTTCGTGAGAAACATCAGAGACGAAGCGCTGCTGGAGCCGAGAGAGCTCGTCATATTCATCAATTTTCTTCTCAAGCGATTCGGCCATGTTATTAAAGGCACGCCCAAGATTTGCCATCTCATCGCTACCGCGCGCATCACTACTGTCAATTCGAACATCAAGATTTCCTTCAGCAAGCTTTCCTGCCGCTGTCGCAGTACGACGTACCGGTCCCAAGATGTGATAGATCAAGATGAAAGTGATGATCGGAATCAACAACAAGAACGGAATCCCGGCGAAGATCAAGATTCCCATGACGGTGTCAATGCGTTCTTGGTCTGCTTGAAGCGAATAAACGATATACAGCTGGTGGGTTCCTGCTCGCGGCACCTGAACGTTCGTCCCCACAAGGATTGCAGGCACTCGCTGGCTCGCATCACGCGCCGAAGGAATTGAGACTGATTGCCATTGGGGATCCGTTGATCCTGCTACGGCATTTTTCATCTCTTCACTAACGACACCTAAGACCGCGGGGTCAACAATCTCATTGATCCGAAGCGATTGCGATTGCGATTTGGAGCGCAAGAGCAGAACAGAAACCGCCCCAGTACCCGAGGCAGAAACACGTAAGGAGGTTGCAAGCTGCCGGGTTGATTCCTGAATCTGATCAGGAGTGCTGGCTGTTGACTGGTCGAAAACCGATTGCGCAGTTGAAAAACGTAAAGCCGCATCTGAAAGTACTGCGGTTCGTCGAGATTCAAAAACACTACTGCGCAGTTGAGTTGCAACAATTGTTCCCGCGACAAGGATGAGCACCATCGACACCGCGGCAAGGTACGAAGCCGCACGCAAAGAAGCGGAATTACGAATTGCTCGTAGAGCTTCCCACTGAGAAATACGTTCCCAGCCACGCCAGTGCCGAAGTGGCCGGAAAAGACGCTGAAGAAACAGAAGGACGCGCTCCAGTGGCGCAACATGAGACTCAGGAACTGGGGGCGTCGAGAGCACTCCCCCATCTGTGCCTATCATGACGAGGCGTTGCCGGCGCGGTAGCCTACTCCGCGGACAGTCACAACGACCTCGGGATTATCCGGATCGCGCTCAACTTTTGAACGCAGACGCTGGACATGGACATTCACCAAGCGAGTGTCTGCAGCGTGGCGGTAACCCCACACAGATTCAAGCAACTCTTCGCGGGAGAATACCTTCCACGGGGAACGCGCAAGAGTCACGAGCAGGTCGAATTCAAGTGGTGTTAAAGGCAATTCTTGACCACCACGATGCACGCTATGACCCTGAACATCAATCACAAGATCCCCGAGACGAACCAGTTCTTCACCACTGTCATCTCTGCCACGCAGTCGTGCACGAACCCGCGCGACTAGCTCTTTGGGCTTGAAAGGTTTAGGAACGTAATCATCTGCCCCGGCTTCAAGACCGGCGACGACATCTGTTGTATCGGATCGAGCAGTCAGCATGACAATGGGGACATCGGATTCCCTGCGAATCTGGCGGCAGATTTCAATCCCATCAACGTTTGGGAGCATGAGGTCCAGAAGGACAAGATCCGGTGAAACTTCATGGAAAACATCAAGGGCTTGCGCTCCATCTGCGCAATCAGCGACCTCGAAACCTTCAGCATGAAGCATGATTCCGATCATTTCGGCAAGCGCGACATCGTCGTCAACGACCAGGATCCGTGAACTCATGTAACGATTGTGTCACGAAACTGACAGGTGTGTCGAAAAGACGCGGTGAATTTTAACAACATAACAGATGCTGAAGACGCGCTGACTACTTCCTCAGTTCTTTCTGATTAGTTGAATGCATGGCACAATATTCGGGAAGACACGTGTCACCTATATAGGAGTAATAATGTCTGATCCTCAGGGCGCTCCCACGAATGATCCGTGGGCACCCCAGTCATCTTCTTCTCAGAATCCCTCGCAGGGTTCTGTTCCCTCAACACCTCAAGTTCCTCAGACTCCTCAGGCTCAGCAGCCTTGGGGAGCACCTGAGCAGCCCGCACAGCCGGCGCAGCCTCAGCAGGCTCAGCAGCCTTGGGGCGCACCCGAGCAGCCCGCACAGCCTCAGCAGCAGTGGGGTGCAACACCTCAGCCCGATGCCGCATGGCAGGGCACTCAGACTCAGGGCGGCACCGCATGGACCGTTGCACAGCCCGGAATTATCCCGCTCCGCCCACTGACCGTTGGCGAGCTCTTCAATGGCGCCTTCCAGGCGGTTCGCGTCAACCCGCAAACCATGTTTGGCTTTGCCTTTGCGATTATGGCGGTCGTCGGTCTTGTTCAGGCCTTCTTCGCTTCGTCATCGACGTCTTCACTAACGCGTGCACTTAGCTCCGGAGATACCGACGATTTGGTCTACTCGTTGGGCAGCAGTATGGGTTCCTTCGCAACAGACGGACTTACCCTGCTCGCAACCGCGTTCCTCTCGGGCATGCTTGCACTGACAGTGTGGGATGCAGTCCTCGGACGTAAGTCTTCTCCCGCGGACGCATGGCACCGTTTCTCGCCGCGCTTCGTCCCGGTTCTTCTGGCAACCCTCCTCATCGGCATCATTGAATTCGTGGCGATCGTGGTAGTCTTGCTGGTCTTCCTGATCCCCTTCTTCCTTGTGGTTGTTAACACGGCATCGGCTCGTAGCTTAGATTCTGCGGGTGCAGGCATTGGTGGAGCCTTGTCGATCATCTTCCTCATGATCGTTGCTCTGATCGCGATCGCCTGTTTCTTGACCGTGAAGTTCGCATTCACTTCCAGTGCAGTCGTCCTTGAGGGACTCGGCCCGGTCGATGCCATGAAGCGTTCATGGTCACTGTCGAAGGGTTCCTTCTGGCGAATTCTGGGCCGCATCTTGCTCATCGGTATCGTCACCACTTTGATCACCTCAGTTCTGGGGGCCATCGTCGGTGCAATTCTGGGCGTTGGCGCCAATGCCGCTGACTCACTGGGCTTGCTCGTCGCCTTCTCGGCCTTCTTGGGTGCGCTACTGTCGGCAGTTGTGATCCCGGTTCAGTCGTCCTTCTACACTCTGATGTACTTGGATGAGCGCATGCGCAAGGAGAACCTTGCTCCCATGATTGCTCAGGAAGCTTCTCGCGCCTGATGTTTTTCTGTGAAGCTCCGCTGACACCCGACGACGAGGAAGCTCGCGCATGGGTGTCAGCGGAGCTTTCGCGTCCCGACTACCTACCCACCCCGCCGTCCGCGTTATCACGCTTCTTCAACTGGCTTATTCAACACCTCGTGAGCGGTGCTAGTAAGGCTGCACCCGTCGGTTTCCCCGTTGAAGGTTTCTTTATCTTCCTCTTACTAGTGGCACTTGCTGTCATCGCAATCATCGTCATCACCCACCCGATCCGCCTGCGCCGCCGCATGCGACGAACTGCTGTGTTTGACTCTGATTCCACGCTTTCACTGCGCGATGTCATGAAGCGGATTGACGAGGCTCGCGCAAGCGGAGATCTCGATGCTACGTTGATCTGGTCCTACCGACTATTCGTGCTCTACCTCGCTCGCGACGGCATTCTTCGAGACACTCCCGGCCTTACAGCGGATGAAGCCGGCCGAGCAGCTCAAAATGCTCTTCCCTTCCTCACTGCCCCCATTACCTCCGCAACTTCCATCTTCGCCTCGGTACGTTACGGTGAAGGCCACGCAAGCGCAGAGGACTGCGCGGGGATGGACCAGCTCATTGCTGCCTATTCGCAGAACAAGAAGCAGGCAGTGCACGCATGAAGGCAACTCAAAGCACTGTCGTTTCGCCAACTGCTCGTCAGCGTTGGACGCGAATGCGCCCGCTTGTCATCATCATCTTTTTGGGACTGTTGTTTATCGTCGCAACCACCTTGGTCCCCCGCTACGAAAAAGACAGCGAAACTCTATCGCCGAATAACCCTGGGAATTATGGCGCTCAAGCTCTTGTCCAAACGCTGCGTCACCACGGCGTTAAGGTCGTGAAAGTCCGCTCCGCACGCGAACTCATTGCACGCTCAACGCCTGATTCGACCGCTGTTATTACCTCTCCTGGATATTTGCCTGACGCCACCGCACAAGCAATCGACGAGAAACTTCATCGTGTTGTCTATCTTCTATCTCACTACGGTTCAGATCTTGATACCCCCTCCATTGAGGTGACGACTTCAAAGACGGCAAAATCGACGAAAATCCTCTCTGCAGAATGCGCTTCCGAGCCTGCGCAAAAAGCTCAAACTCTGCTCAATGAGAGTGGGCAGCTTATTACCACCACCGAAGCTGGATGGACCAAGTGTTTCCCTGTAGATGACGCCTATGCCTACCTTGAAAAGAATGAGGGCGATCGTTTCCGCGCGATCATCGCCGATGGAGCTATCGCATCAAATCAATGGATTGATAGTGATGGCAATGCGGCACTTGTCATCAATGCCATGGCGCAGAAACCAACCATCTACTGGTATGACGGCAGCAAAGACAACGTCCTATCGAGCGACAAAGTTGACACTCTTCAACCCGAGTGGCTGATCCCAATCCTTTCGCTGATCGGCATCGGAATTACCGTCATCGGTTTTTCTCGAGGCCAACGATTGGGACGTTTGGTTCCCGAAGATCTGCCCTCTTACGTCCCTTCATCAGAGACAACTAAAGGCCGCGGACGTCTAATGGCTTCGCAGAAGCAACATGCTCACGCGGCGCGCCTCTTACGAATCGAAGCCGTGACGATAATCGCCAAGCGCTTGGGAATCGACCCGAAAGCACCGCGAGCCACCCTAGAACACGCACTTGCGGCGCGAGGATTGCTGACCAAGCACGTGAGTGATTTACTGTGGGGTCCAGCCCCAACAAACAACTTAGAACTGGTCGAATTGGCCGAAGCACTATCCGCGCTCACACAGGAGATTGAGTATCAATGACAAGCCCCGAACTACCGCCCCAGGGGCGTGATGCCCGTGACGCTCTGGTTTCCCTGCATTCAGAAATCGGCAAGGCTGTCGTCGGCCAAGAAGGCGCACTCACCGGCCTGATCATCGCTCTGGTAGCCGATGGACACGTCCTGCTTGAAGGCGTCCCCGGCGTTGCAAAAACACTCTTGGTTCGAACCCTTGCTCGATGCATCGATTTGACCATGACGCGTGTCCAATTCACCCCAGACCTTATGCCCGCCGATATCACGGGTTCTTTGGTGTGGGACAACGGCAAGAGCGAGTTTGAGTTCCGCCCGGGACCGATCTTCACCAATCTTCTTCTGGCAGATGAAATTAACCGAACTCCCCCCAAGACTCAATCTGCGCTCTTGGAAGCGATGGAAGAGCATCAGGTCAGTGTCGATGGGCATACCCGCCCGCTGGCCTCGCCCTTCATGGTGATCGCCACCCAGAACCCTGTCGAATATGAGGGCACCTATCCCCTTCCTGAGGCCCAGCTCGACCGTTTCTTACTCAAGCTTGATCTGCCTCTACCCTCTCGCGAGGACGAATTCAATATTCTTCTTCGCCACCAAAATGGTTTTAATCCACTGGATTTGGGCAGTGCTGATCTGCACCCCGTCGCAAACGCCTCGGATATCTTGACGGCTCGCGAGCAGGCAGAACACATTGAGGTCTCCCCCGCGGTTTTGACCTACATGGTCGATCTCATCCGCGCGACCCGCACCTCTCCCGCTGTCCGCATCGGTGTCTCTCCCCGTGGTGCAACCGCATTACTTCGCGTGTGCCGCGTCTGGGCGTTCCTTCAGGGACGTTCTTTCGTCACTCCTGATGATGTCAAGGCAATGGCTGACTCGGTTCTTGCACACCGCCTGAGCATGAAGGCGGAAGCAGAATTGGAAGGCTTAAACACTCACTCTGTCATCGCATCGATCCTCGAGCAGGTCCCGGTTCCTCGCTGATGGCACTGTCTTGGCGCGCGAGTATCCCCATTTTCTTGGGGGTCATTCCACTGTTTTTCTTCCCGATATGGGGTTTCATTGTCGGATGGTGTGTTCTGTGCGCATGCCTGTGGGCCTTTGATGCTTACCTTGCGCCTTCCCCCAGGCAGTTGGTCATTGAGCGCTCCATCGATACGCCTATTGCAATGGATTCTCCCGGCCATTCGCGCCTTTCTCTGCGCTCGTCGCTCCCCATGCGCGTGGATGTAAGGGATGCGTGGCCGCCCTCGGCACACCCCACTCCCTATTCACATTCGTGTGAGCTCGAAGCGGATGTTCCGATGCCGTTTACGACGCTCTTACAGCTGGAGCGACGTGGAAGCGTTCGCGCCGACTACGTGACGATTCGTTCCTGGGGTCCTCTGCGAATGGCCGCCCGTCAGACCTCGATTGCGGCGCCACTAACCCTGACCGCGCTTCCTCCATTCCGCGCGAAGCGTCTTCTTCCTTCTCGGCTTGCGCGGCTGCATGAGCTTGCGGGGACAACCGCCACAATTCTTCGAGGCCCGGGAACGGAATTTGATTCGTTGCGCGAGTACGTCCGCGGAGATGATCCGCGCGATATCGATTGGCGAGCCTCGGCGCGCTCAAAAGATTTGGTTGTACGCACGTGGCGACCCGAACGCGACCGTCACGTCATGATCGTTGTCGACACCGGGCGTTCGGGGGCAATGCTCTTGGGCGAGGCTCAGGAAAAGGACTTGGGAGATAAAGACCTGGTCGAGTTGGGGGTTGCACCTCGTTTGGATGCTGAGATCGAGGCGGCACTCTTGCTGGGGGTTCTGGCTGACCGCGCCGGAGATCAAGTTCATCTGCTTGCTCTGGACCGCAGTATTCACGAAGATCTTGCCCAGGCACGTGGGGGAAATTTGATTAGCGAGGCCGCGCAGGCTTTCTCGCGCGTCCAGCCTTCCCTTCTCCCGCTGGATTGGCAGCTGGTCGTGTCCTCAGTTGAGAAGCGCATGCATCACCCGGGGCTTGTCGTCCTACTGACCGAGATCCCTCCCGCAGCTACAGACGCAGATTTTTCCGAGGCCATTGCGGCGCTCAGCAAGCGTCACAGAGTAGTTGTCGCGGGTGCACGCGACCCCGAGCTTGGTCGAATGGAACGCGATTGGAGCGACGCAGCTTCTGCCTTCACCGCTGCCGCGGCAAGTGCGACGATCCGCGACCTTGATGCCGGTGCCAATGATTCTCGCGCACTTGGCGCTTATGTCGTTGATTGTGACGCGGGCTTCTTGCCCGCACGTCTTGCAGACACGTACATTGCACTGAAGAAGGCCGGAAAGATCTAAGGATTTCTTAGATCACAGGTGTTGCGTAACCGGCGTCTTCGTCAAGGTCACCGCTCACTCCCGCCTGATAAGCACGCCCACCAGCCACGAAGGTATAGATCCACACACTTGCAGTCAGTGTCACACCGCAGGTGATCTTCAGCCACAGCGGAAGATCAGACGGCGTGATAAAACCTTCAATGGCTCCGCACAAGAAGAGCAAAATCACCATTCCCAAACCAACAGTGATCATCGAACGCCCTGCCTCGCCGAGCGCTTGGCCTCTAGTCTTTCGTCCTGGAACAAGCCACGCCCAGAAGAGGCGCAAGCCCGCTGCGGTTGAGATCCAAATTGCCGTCAATTCTGGGATTCCGTGGGGAAGGATAAAACTGAAAAAGTGCGCAGGGCCGGCATAGTGAATGACAACCGCAGCGGAAATTCCTAGGTTTTGGGCATTCCCCCACAAAGCCAAAATTGGATAGAACCCTGTGATTCCACCTGCAACGACACGCAAGGCAATAAAGGCATTATTCGTCCACACATAGGACATGAAAGAGGCGTTGGTGTCTTGACTGTAGTAGCTGGAAAATTGTGTTGTCGCGTAGTCCTTCAGGTGTTCCGGACTTCCCAGCATTGAGAGAGCAGCGGGGTCACGCAAGATCCACCACGTCTGCAACGCTGTCATCGCGATGAAAATGAGCATGATCGCAATCGTGACATAGCGGATCCGATACAGAGCTGCGGGAAGATCATGACGGAACCAACGCGAAATCGCCCACAGGCTCGCTCCAGACGTTCCCGTCAATCGAGCTCGCGCATGCAAGAGCTCACCAGAGAGATAGGAAATGACATCCTGGTCCGGGTTTTGTGAACGTACTTTCGCAAGATCAGCGGTGACCTGCCGATAAAGCACTGAAAGCTCATCAATTTCTGGTCCCGTCAATCGACGCGAATGCGCCAATTGATGAAAACGATTCCAATGGCGCATATGTGAAGCTTTTAGTGCGTCGATATCCATACAAGATATAGTGTCATACATGAGCGAGCTTCCTGTAAACGTCCAACGAATTTCTGATGAATCTTTCATCAGCGGTGAGGGCGTCAAACTCGATCTCAAACCCGCTTCTCCTTTTGTCAGGGCCGCTGCTTTCCTCATAGACCTGACCCTGTATGTTGGAGCTCTTTTCGTTCTTACGTGCATTTTTGTTGCTTTCACCGCTGGTCACGACGTTCCAACAACCTTGGCGACGGCAATGCGCGTTATCGATATTTTCTTATCTTTAGTAGTCCTCCCCTTTGCCGTTGAGGTCTTGACCCATGGTTATTCCCTCGGTAAGTGGGCCTTTAACCTAAAAGTTGTGCGTCGGGATGGCGGGATTATCACCGCGCGTCACTCCTTCGTCCGCGCAATGACTGCAGTGGTGGAAACCTACATGCTCTTCGGCCTCTTGTCTTTCATGGCAACGGTCTTCTCGCCGCGAGCAACACGTCTAGGGGACGTCGCAGCAGGGACCATGGTTATTCAGGTTCCCGAGCCCATCTTTTATCCACCGTTGGTTATGCCCCCCGATTGTGCTCAGTGGGCCTCTCACGCGCAAGTTCTTCCGATCCCGGATGAACTGCACTTTGAGTGTATGAATTTTCTGCACAATAACCGCCAGATTCTTGACCAGCTACGTCTGTCGATCGCAATGTCCTTAGCGGGACGGGTTTCGGCTTTTGTTTCACCCAAGCCGCCAACAAACATTCACCCCGAGCGTTTCCTCGCAGCGGTTCTTGTCGTTCTGCGCGACCGGGAGTACGCGAAGGAACTCAAGCGACAAGATATCCTTGAAGCTCGCCGGCAACAGGTGGAAGCTGTCCCCTTCGAGGTCTAGTACACGCGCGCAGCCATCTTATTCGTGATCGGAAGAAGGCTCCTCGGTGATCACTTTAAACTGAGCCCGGCGACGAGCCCACGGCGAATGTGGATCGAGGGGGCTTGAGGATTCGGCCTCGTGAGAGCTAGTCGGTTGAGCGAAGGGGCCAAGCTCAGCGTGCGCCGAGGCCGCGGCAGCCGTTTTCGCGACAGATGCAGACTGAGTAGGAGTCTTGGTTTCCACAGCGTCAGTGCCCTGTGCGCGGTTTCGGGTGTGCGCAGCAGCTTGGCGAACGGCGTCGACAAGAGCCATAAGGTCATCCCCCGATGGAGGTGCCGGTTCGAAGGTCGTCTGAAGGCGCACGATCTGCCACCCACGCGGGACGGTCAAACTATTTGCATGGTGCTCACACAGGTCGTAGGCATTGGGGTCTGCAGCCGCTGAAAGCGAACCGACAACAGCAGTCGAATCCGAATAATCGTAGGTGAGTGTAGCTACAGCAGGCTTCGAGCAGCCGGGCTTAGAACAGTGTCGAACCGAGATCACCGCTCTACAATACGGCATTTTCTATTCCTATTGCGTGCCCTTCGTCGGCAGGTCCTCAGCTTGAGCGCAGAGGTGAGCGATACCCTTATGTGTATGGCTCTCCCATCAGCTTTTCCACGCGCCAATGACCGCCATGGCCGCACCCCGCGCTATGTGCGTCTTTTCCCTGGGCTTCCCGCGTGGAAAACGCGTCGGGAAACATTTGATTCGACCGTTGCGCTTGTGATTAGCGAACTCACCGAGCGCTGGCCTGAGGTTGCGACAATCGAGTTTGCAACCGAGGACGTTCCTCCCTCAGATCCAGCTCCTTGGGAAGACCACGGGGTAGTTTTAGCCCGCGTCTTTCCCGCGGACCGACGTAAGGGGCTGGGAGACCGTATTGTCCTTTACCGCCTTCCCATCACCATGCGGATTCCTCCGGCAGACCTCTATTCGGCATTGCGCGCTCTCATTGCCGAGCGCATCTCGCATATCCTTTACATTTCACCAGAGGAACTTGATTCCCTCTCCTAGCGTTATCACCGACCGCTCTTCACTCCTGCAGAAGGCAAAAAAGAGGCTAGGCAGGCCCTGCGCATGGCACGCTTTGAGCATGAGGAAGCTCTTTGGCAAGCTAACGAACGGTAATCGAGGTCGATGCCTGCTCGACGTCATCTGCGCTCAGCGGCCATACGGCACGAAGCACTCCACTGGGAGTTTTCGCTTCCACCTCAACCGCAATCGCAACATCACTGGGAGACTCTAGGCTAGTGTCCTGCGAGGGAAGATCCAGCATCGCCATCTTCCCTGCTTCGAGGGTTACCTGTTCATTTCCCAGTTGGAGCTGGACACCGCTTTGAGAGTGCACAGAGGTGAGCAACAGGTGGGAAGAAATCTCACCTACTCCGCTGCCGCTCTCTTGCGCAGTCCCGCGTAGAATCGTCGAGCTCAAGCGCGAACGAACCAGCGCTTCCACTGTTGATGCAGAAGGTAGTTGAGCGTGAACTAACCCCTGAGCAGAACTCATACCCGCGCGCATCCCCCAGTGCTGTCCTCCGGGATATTCTTCCTGCTCGGCATTCGTCACAACCTGAGCCACAAGCGGACGATCGGCATGAACACGCAGGGTATAGCGTTCATCGGTGATTCCGTTGAGCGGAACATCAACGACCGTTCCTGCGCTCACATCCAGTTCTCCGCCCGGCACATTAAAGGTGCCAGCGTCACTGGTGTAACTCAAAGCAACGTGAGTATCGGCCTCGTCATCTGTTCCCAACGGAGGAACAAGAAGACGGAGGCTACTGGTGCCCTGCTTTGAAAGTCCAAGGAAAAGCTGGTCTTCCCTTGGCTTTGTTCCACTCACACTTGTCACGCCCTTAGGAACTTCCCCCTGCATTGCAGAGCTTTGTACCCACGTTGCCACTCCTTGACCATCGGCGTGGACATGTATGGCCAGAGCGCTCTCTTCTGGGAAGACTCCCCCTGCCAGGACAGATTGAGTCGAACGGGCCGGAATCGTCATTTGGTGCGGTTTGGCATCAATAGGCCCGTTTGCTCCGTATCCCTCAAGGGTCACCACAGAGGGCGAGGAATTGGGATTTGCAAAGGTCAGCACCAAGTCTTCGCCACTGGTACTTGATCCCAGAACACTCCACTGATCATTCGACGGCAATTGGCATGACGTCATACTTAGACCGCGAAGCTCTCCCCCACCTTGGCCCATCACTCCAAGAGTTGTGGGAAGGGTGTGCGCAGAGGTATTCGCACGAAGAATTGTCCATTCTCCACTTGTCTCACGGTCCCCAGCAGAATTCCAGACTGAAGCCGTAGATCCACCTCCATCAAGGTGAAATGGGTCAACAATCCCTGCCGGACAGGCATAGTTAAGGGTTTCTGGACGCGCGTGGACAACCTGGGGCGCAGGAAGTGAGGGTTCAGGAAGGACTCTGTCTATTCCCCACGAAGCGGCACCGAGGAGTAGTAGCGAGGCGGGGATGGCGCCAATAGTGAGCATGCGTTTTCTATTCACCATCGTCGACAACGTCCTTCCGCCCTCGAAGAAGCCCACAAAGCATCACCGCGGCAGCAAGTGCGCACGCAGCTTTCCACGCCAGAACCCAGTTCGAGCGGAAGTTCAGCACGAGCTCACCTTCGGATGGAATCGAAAATGCCGTTCCCCACTGATTCGTTGCTTCAGCTTTCTCCAGCCGCTGCCCATTGAGAGTTGCAACCCAATGCGAGTTCTCTCGTTCAGCAAGGCGAAGAACCCCCGGGCCCGACACGTGTGCCCGTGCACCGACAACACCGCTTGCGAGCTCTTCACACTGGGAATCGGCCGATACTGAAGCAAGACAGAGGCGCGCAGGCTTTCGCCCATCTGGGCGCACTCTCCATGCGCTCCCGGCCTCGGTTTCACCGATCTTCTCGATACCGGGAGCACGGTCCAGTGTTTGCGTAATAGAAGACGCTGCGGGCCCCTGGGAGTGCACAATGATCGTATCTACAGCGTGAAGCGCTAAACGCTGGGAGGCAGAATCATCAGGGAACGATACCAAGGTCGCGATTGTCTCTCCCAATTCGCTCCGCGCGGGGTCGCTGGTGTTGTTCATCCTGTCATGGAGAGCCACCCACGAGGCCACGCTGGAATGTTCACTCCATTGCGGGCCTGCGCCGCGCCAGATTCTCGCATCGAGGTCGCCATCGGCACCGACATTGAGCAGAAGAACCCGAGCCTGCCGCGAAGAATTCTGTGCATACTGGGAAACGAGAGGCACCTGTTCACTGGTCGAGCGCGCGCTCCACTGCACTGAGGGCAGTACCTCAATCCAAGGGGATGCCGCCATTAAAAGGAGCGGGATCAGCCCAACACAGGCAACAAGTTTCCATCCTATGCGGGCACCTTTTCCTTCCTTTTCGATGCCTTTGGCGCAAAGCAATAAAGCACAGACCAGGGCTAAGGCCTGAACGCTAAGCAGCGGTCCACTCCACGCAAACAGCGGACTATTTGCAGAATCGACAGGAATGTAAGACAGGGCTAATGCTCCAATACCGCTGACAAGCGCGATGCCCACGAGCGCCGGAAGAGAAGCCGGGAAGAAAGAAGAGCCTCGGGAATGAAGAAGAAAACGCCCGACGCTCAGCAGCGTAACCAACCAGAGGCTCAGGAGAAGGAGCGCACAGACGCCAAGCCACGCCGCAGAAGAAGCTGCGGGTATCCCCCAAGCACCCAAGCCAAAGGGGGCACGCTCATAGGAAGCTGCGGCCTCGGCGGGAGCAAGAAGTGCGGGCCAGGCACGCCAGACAATTGCATCGACGAAGAAAGGCAGACATAGAAGCAGGCCAGGAAGAGTTGCTGCGGCACGGGTGAGACTGCGCGAGAAAAGCACAAGTGCGCATACCCCAAGCAGCGGGTAAGCGGCGGTGATAATCAGCCCAACGATTGCTGCGCAGGTCCAGCGGCGACGCAAGATGACATGCTGATCACGTGGAAGAGAAAGGAGCAGGGCCACCCACAGGGGTAAAAATACGTGCACGGCAAGTGAGGCCAGTCTTCCGCTGGTCATTGCGAAAAGTGCACTGGGAAGAGCGGCCCACAGACACATCAACGCCACTCGCAGCGAGCACGATGATGTCAGGCGCATGCTGAGGACGTCCATATTCCACGCTGCCCACGCTGGGCTTAGGACGAGGAAGATGTAGAGCAGCACCGTTGGCGCGATGCCTAGGAGTGCAAATGGAGCGCTCAACGCGCTCAGAAGCTGGACAAGAGGGTCCACCGCGTGTGCAGAGCCGTCGCCCGAAGGCAACCAGCCGGACCACGCATAGCTCCACAGATCTAAGAAGCGGTCGGGAAGGTTGAGCCAGGCTCCCCCATTAACCGATCCCAGATCAGAACGGTAGATCCACAAAGAGAGCAAGAAGAGCGCAAGCGTCGTAACAACGCGAGGCGTCAGGTCGCTGCTCCGACGCTCAAGAAGCGAATCTTTCCACGAGGCCTGTCCCTCAATAACGTGAGCGCTCCGGTGCGTTCGGCGAATACGAGAAGCATCAAAGCGTCCAGTGAGCAGCGGGCGTAGTGAGGAACGCGGCTGGCTGGCACAGCGGGCATGACGCGCCCGTGCAGCCACAATATGTGGGATATGAGCAAAGAGGCCGAGCCACGCAAAGAAACGAGCATAGGCTGCGCGTGGGCGAGCGCTGAGCAGCATGGCAAGGCAGCTCAGGGGAATCCAGAGCAGCGAAGCCAGAGCCTGAACAGTGAGTAGCAGCGGGTTTGAAATGAGAGTCGCGAAATAGAACTCACTAGAACGTCGAGCTCGTAGTGCTGAGGCGCGCCGAAGGTTTTGCGGCGAGGAGACCTGCAGGTGGGTGAGGTGGGCATTGGGGGCCGCAACAACGCGGTGGCCTGCTCGGTGAATCCTCCAGCAAAGTTCAAGTCCTTCATTGTACGGACCGAGCGCTCGATCGAAACCACCGACCTGATTAAAGACGGAGGAAGCCACCAGAAGACCTGCACTACCACCGGCAAGAACATCAGTGACACCGTCGTACTGTCCCTGGTCGATTTCTCCATCCAGGACAAGCGGAACGCGCCTTCCCGAGGCTGTTGCATGGATTCCAACTTCTGCAAGAGTCCCATCAGCGTGGAAAGCCTTAGGAGTTACAGCAGCAATGGATGCCCCTGCCTCGGTAGCTGCAAGCTGCTCCTCCAGACAGGTATCTGCCGGAAGACAATCATCATGGAGGATCCACAGCCAATCGCTTGCAGTGATTACCTGCGAGACAGCGTGATCTTTGGAGGCTTTCACGAGGGCATCGCTGATGTTGCGCGCACGCCCAACTGAGATCAGCAGCGCATTGTCAGGGAGGTCTTCAGCGACGACAATCTGTCCCGAGGCCAAAGGAGAAGTTCGGGGGGCACGCACATCGCAGACGATCAAGTGATCGACTGGGCGGCTCTGTGCAGCTAGTGCATCAAGAAGCGAACGCAGCTCGGGGGTCATTCCCCGAGCGACGATGATGGCTGCGACTGTCCCCCGCGAAAAGGGGATGCCCCGAGCCATTAGATGGCCGAGCGGCGCAGTCGACGACGTTCGCGCTCTGACAGGCCACCCCAAATTCCGAAGCGTTCATCATTCGCCAATGCGTATTCAAGGCATTGCTGGCGAACCTCGCAAGATTGGCACACGGCCTTTGCTTCGCGAGTCGAACCTCCCTTTTCAGGGAAGAAGGCTTCAGGGTCAGTCTGAGCACACAGTGCGTGCTGCTGCCAGGCTAGGGGACCGTCAGAGAAGGGAAGAGCTTCAACATCAGCGTCAGACCACTCAATAGGACCGTCACCCAGAATGTTCCACACGGTAGTACCCCCTCTGTGTGATGAGATGTAACAAAAAGGTCAATACGAGAATTACACGCGTGTCGTTTCCACCTGTCAAGCGGATTAAGGATAAAGGGAATACAGGCTGAAGGCGTTCAAAACAGTGCACGAATTGATAGTTTACGCAAGTCCAAAAGCGCAGAAATCCGCGCTTTCCGCGAAATTCCAAGGAAACCTGAAGATAAAGCTGAACACTTGCTGTAAATATTGGGTAAAAACAGCACATTTACAGCCTTTCCGCTACCCTTTTTCTATGCAAGCCATCTCACATTTTCTCTCGACAATCCAACGGACGAATCATCCAATTTTGACCCACTATCACAGTTTTCGAGATGAGATTTCGGGCCCCGTCGCCTCTCGCTGGGTCTCAAAAATGGCAAATTTACTTGCTTCTGACCTCAGTAACGACCTGTTTGGAAATACTGACACCCCCTCTAGCATTCTTATTGAGCTACCATCGGGCTGGCAGGCAACATTTTGGCAGGTCAGCGGGGATTTGATGGGCTGGGAAACCCAAAACACCCTTTTCTCCCAGCATTTATCCAGTAACGCTTTCAGCTTCGATGTGCACGTCAGTAATGAACTCGTGGCCCTCGAAGCAAGCACTGCAGCATGGCGCCTAGCTCATTCCACCGCTCCCCTGGCTATGCGCTGGAGAGGCCCTTTACCCTCCGGGATCCTTGATACACTATCCGAGCTCATGGCTCAAAGCGATCAATTCGAGTACGAGACACTGGACAGCGCTCCTTCCATGAAGGATTACCAAGCGCAGATCAACTCTGACGAAGAGACTCTTCTCAAGGAGGTTTCGGCGCAGGGACAACCCACGCGCCTGGGTCTCTACTGTGAAAGCTTCCCAAGCGCTCCCCTACTCACGCGTCTATGGATGGATGGACACAGCATCGTGATCGTCAACAAGTCTCACTACAGCGTCGAAAAGGCGCAGGAAATTTTCGCCAGCGAAAAGGTGTGCCTTGCTGTGGATTAGGAGCTTAAAGCCCCGCGCTCAAGGGACTGCTCACCTGCCCGTTAGGGGCGCGGGTTTAAACCCTATTACTTCTTCAGGTGGAAGATCTCTGTTCCTGCCCGATTAATCTTTGCACCATCGCCGGTTTCGATATCCCAGCACACCATCGCCTCGCTTGTGCTGGCACACACGTCCTTGCCTGCATAAACGGTTTCTCCATAGGAAAGGGTGCGCAAACGCTCGCCCTGGTTCGTGGGGAGCGGTCCATCTCGGCGCGCGGAAATATAGGGGATTTCTTTGTCTTTAGAGAGCCCTGCGAAAAGAATATTGTCTTTGGCAAGGGGCTGCGTTCCCGGGAAGAACTCCTGCTCACCGTAGGGCTTATCCTCACGGTAGGAATCGACCATGCATAGCTGCAAAAGATCGTTAGCAAACCAGCAGTGGATGTTTCCAGAGGGCGAATTGACCCAGATTCCTTTGGAATCTCCGGTGTCCTCCAAACGGCTTGCGCCCTGAGGAATGGAGCCAAGTGTTGGGCTCACTCCCACATCATGGGCATTCGCCGTGGAACTTTGCGTCGAGCTTGTGGCCGAGGAGCTTGGGGAAGCCTCACTTTGCGCACTCCCCTGTGTTCCGTTCCCGCTTGCCGAGGCCACTGGAGAGCTCTGTGCCTCTGCGTTCCCCAAGCGCGTCTTGCAGGAAGTCAGAGAAAGGCTGACCATGCCGATAAGGGCGACGGCAGAGACCTTGTTGATGAGACCACGCATTATGGGACCTCCAACAGCGTTGTGTGGATGTGTTGGATGGAAGTATATCTACTTCTCGCGGGTAAAAATGAACCTATATCCCAAATAGTTACATACCGCTCCGGTGCCCATAGCAACGATTTTTGCGGCAGGTTTGAGCAAGGACAGCGAGATTCCCAACCCGAGTGCGGGAAGACCGTGAACAATCGCCCAAATGATGGCGGATTGAAGGACCATTCCCGTGAAGAGCGTTAATCCCGCAAAAGAAAAGAACGAGGCCCAAGAAAAACCTTTTGCTTGGAAGACGAAGTGCTGGTTAATCCAGTAGCTCACGCACACAGTGATGACCGTTGAGGTGATATTCGACGGGATCACCGGCAAATCGAAGCCCACCGAGAGCAGTGAGAAGAGCGAAAAGTCCAGAAGCGAGGTTCCAACACCCACCAAGAGGTAACGGTAGAAGGAACCCGCTTCAAGAAGACGCTTCCACGCCTTTTGAAAGACGTTCATAAAGCCCGTAGATTCGCTTGTCAGTTCGGAAGCACCGAGGAGTAGCGCAGGTACGCCAAACGCATGGCTTCGCGGCGAGTCTTCAAGTTACCGGATTGAAGCAGTCCGACAACGAAGGACAAGACGCCAACGATCACCAGAGAAGAGGCCAGTACAGCGCTGGGGAGCTTGGGAACATTGCCAGCCTGGATGAAATGCCAGATGACAGGGGCTCCAAAGCACAGGGCCAGAAGCATGAAGATTGCGGAGAAGATCCCGTAGAAAGCCATGGGGCGTTCGTGTGCAACAAGTCGCCCAATCAGTCCGAGGATACGGAAGCCATCGTGGAAGGTACGCAGCTTGGATTCTGAGCCCGCGGGGCGATCCTTGAAGCCGACGCCGTACTCGGCCTGAGGAACGCGCAGTGCCATGGAGTGGACCGTGAGTTCGGTTTCGATCTCGAACTCACGAGAAAGCGCCGGGAAGGACTTGACGAAACGACGAGAGAAAACACGGTAGCCGGAGAGCATGTCCGTAACGGTGTCGCCGAAGAGGAACCCGACCAGGGAGTTGAACATCTTATTTCCCTGAGCATGACCGGGGCGGTATGCAGAGTTATCCTTATCGTCAACACGGCAGCCCAGTACGTGATCAAGGTTTTCACGTACCAAAAGGCCGATCATTTCGGGTGCGGCCGAAGCATCGTAGGTGTCATCACCGTCGATCATCACGTAAACATCGGCATCGATGTCTGCAAATGCGCGACGCACAACATTACCCTTCCCCTTACGAGTCTCCTTGCGGACGATTGCGCCGGCTGCGGCTGCAACTTCAGCGGTACGATCCGAAGAGTTGTTGTCGTACACGTAGACTTCAATTCCCGGAACTGCATTCTTCAGGTCCGTGACAACTGTGCCAACTGCGGCTTCTTCGTTGTAGCACGGGACGATTGCTGCGATACGCACCTTGAATTCCTTTACTCCGACATCGGGGGTCGCAGGCAAAGCCTGCACTCATGCGTATAGCCTAGCGAAGATCACTGCAATTTAGCGAGATCGCAACCCCGGCAAGTCGATTTTCGTGTTGAATCGCAATATTTTCAGTTGCCGCCGATGACGCTTCACAAAAAATGCGCGTGACATAAGCGTGGTGGGTGAGAAGAAATTCCTCACCCACCACGTTATTTCTCAGGACTACAGCCTGTGCTACGGGTTACTTCAATCCGAAGGTCTTTTCCCATGCCTGAACAGAGACAAGTTCAGGAAGAGCTTCCCGGTACTCACGGCTCAGCGAAGCCCAACGGCGAATGAGTTCCGCATGGAGCGCAATACTCTCAGCCAAGGCACGACGGTAGTGCTTGGCATCGCGCTGGTAGCGCCATGCACCGGAGCCTTCCGCGTTCGACACCAGAGCAGAGTTCAGGTTTGCAAGCCTCCACCAACGAGCATCCGTGCTGGAGAGAACATCCTCAACACGGTCCTCACGGTGTTCGCCTTCGGGCAGGAACTGCTTGGTGATACCAGCGATTGCCTTTGACATGAACTGGGCGCGTGAATCAGGCTTGGTGCCGACCGGAGCAGGCTTCTTACGGTGTACTGCAGGGAAGTCTGCGGCCTCGGTCATCAAGCGGGCATCAGTGTATTCCTTTGCCTTTGCGCGTGCCTCTGCAGCTCGTGTGTGCATCGAAGGGTGCAGGTGGCCTGGGCCAAGCAATACGTCCTTAAGCCCCTGGCGGCGCAGATCGGCGCTGTAGTACTGCAGAGAGAGCAGTGCGCGAACGTCCGAGGCCAGTGAGGTCTTCGGGAATGATGCACCGCGCGGGTAGGGAGAGTGCAGCAGCTTGATGACCCAACGGTTGCGCTGGTGGAAGTAAGCCTGCCAGTCCAGACCGTCGTCCTTCTCAGTCCACGGCACGTGCCACACGGCAGCGCCGGGAAGAGAGACCGTCGGGAATCCGTGTTCTGCTGCGCGCAGGCCGTATTCGGAGTCATCCCACTTGATGAAGAAGGGCAGGGACAGACCGATCTCAGCAACAACAGGCTTGGGGATCAAGCACATCCACCAACCGTTGTAGGCGACATCGATGCGGCGGTTCAAGCGAGGATCATTGCGGATCGTGCGCTGAGCCAAGTCAACTGTTGCAAGTTCAGGGTTGACAGCCCCCCACCAGAATTTGTGAGCATCGATCGTTTCACCCATCGAGTGCAAGATCGTACGCTCATTTGCATTGAACATGTGGCCGCCGACGATCGTCGGCGTCAGCGTATGCTCTGCGAAAGCAAGTGCGCGAAGCAAGCCTTCAGGTTCGATGACGGCATCATCGTCAAGTAGCAGGACGTAGTCCGAATCGGGGTTCTTGAGCATCTCGTACATGCCGCGAGAGAAGCCACCGGAACCGCCCAGGTTTGCCTGTTCGATCACCCGGAGCTTGCTTCCCAGTTCTTCTTGAAGACGCGGGTAACGCTCGCAGTCCTTCACGTTCTTATTACCCTGATCGACAATAAGAATCTCGGCAATGTGATCAAGGACCTCAGGTTCTGCTTGGAAACGCTCGGCCTGAGTCAAGCAGTCTTCGGGAAGGTTGTAGGTGGTGATACCCACGGTCACATTGGCATGACGGTCACCTTCGCGCGTAGGTACCGACCAGGTTCCCCATTCGAGCTCAACGTCTTCCTTGAGAGCAGTGATTTCGGGCCAGATCCAGCCGCCGTCACCAAAACGGTTCAGCGGAATATCGAAGCTCAGTTCACCAGATCCTGCGCGCGTTGCAACAGGGGTAAAGGTACCACGTGCTGAGGAACGCATAACCTCAACAACCGCCCTCTTCGAGAGCTTCAGAGTCAGACGGATATTACGAACATCTGTCCAACGCTGCCAATAAGAAGCAGGGAAAGCGTTGAAGTAAGTCGCAAGTGAAAGACGCTCGCGTGCCGGGATCAGAAGCGAGGTACGAGTCGCATCCACTCCACGGGGCATTTCAAATTGTCGAAGCGTAAGTGCGCTCTGGTCTCCCTGAGAAGCACTTAGTGCAGCACTTGATGGAGCAACGCCCCAGTCGACGTAGAGCGGCCATAACGAAGTGTCACTCTCTCCGGGGAACACAACGCGCTGGACGGGAGTCCATTGCTGTTCGGTTGCAGTTCCTTCAGCAACCGCTTCGGTTTTCGCTTTCACGCGACACTCCTTCATTGTGTGCATTTATGGGCAAAGTCTATGACAGAAAAGCCAATAAAATCTATGTCAAACCGCGGGCGTCTTGTTGACGTTTAGTCAAGTCCGCAAGCGGTGATCTTGTAGAGACTATAGGGGCCTTGTTGGAGCACAGTCTCAAATCCCGGGGTCTGTGGAGTAATATTTCGAACTCCTAGCCACGGGTGCGGTTCATCAAAAATCTGCTTATGACGTTCAAGGACCATCACATAGTGCACATCAAGGTCGCGAAGCATCGGACAAACCTTAGCTGAATCCGTTGCAACCGCATCAAGATGGTCTTTTAGATATTCAGATTCAGGATTTGGTGATCCAATCCAGTTCCCAGGCATTGCAGGGAAAACGACGGGCAATCCTTCAACACCGTAGGCGAACATTGACCCGTCGAATGGATCATTCATGACCTTTGTGTCAGTACCGACAATCGAGCGGGCCTTCTCCATGAATGCGAGTTCTTCGGTGTCGGTGTACTTCGTTGCGACGTCAGCGCTCATCTGTGCGAGCATCTTTTCACGATACGCGATATTCGAAGATGCGAGGGTGAGTACAACTACCGCTGCGATCAAAACAATTGATGTTCCAGCAACGATTCCTCGTTTTACAGATGTCGAAGCGGTGTTCTCGACAAGTTTCGACACTGTGGAAACACCGGATGAGAGAGCATAGGCTGCCAAAGCAACCGCAAGGATACACATCGCGCCAGCAGGCCGGAATGAATCGTGATACCAGAATCCAGTTGCGACATTACGGAAGCGTCCTTCGAAGGCTGCGCACAGTACGTATAGGCTCGCGACTGCAAGGTAAGAGAAGACGATCCAAGCCTTCCTGCGAAGCAAAGCGACAAGAAGCCCAAGAAGAACGAAGACCGCAAGGACGATTTCTCCGCCGTATTCGCCATCGGTTGCATTCATCGACAAAGTTGCCACTGCGCGAAGTGATTCTGCGGGTGTTTGGAAAGAATGCCACACCCATGTAACGGTTCGGCGCATGAAAGGCGCTTTATAGAGCGCAACCCAGATACCGGCCGCTGCGACAAGCAGCGAAGTGCAGACAGTAAGCGCCAGCCATACCGATCGCTTCGCACAAACCTTCCAGGCGCTAAAGAACAGGAAGGGGAAAATCATCACTGCGATGGTGAAAACAGAGTTCGGTTGCGCCAGGGCGATCGCTGCAAAACCTCCAATCAACAGAAGTAGGTAGGCAACGAGTCCACCTGGTGCAAGCGTCTTTAACCGAAGACCACGGACAAGAAGAACAATCGCAGCGAGATAAGCGGGTGTTAACGAGTACGCAAAGAAATTCGAATATAGGACACCAAATGTTAAAAAGCCCCATGGGTACGACCCGAAAAGACCGGCAATCGCAATTGCAAGCTGCGGGGCAAGGTCAAATTTCTTCGAGAAGACCGCAAAAGTAAGGAGGCTGGCAGAAAGAGGCCAAACGAAGAGCAGAACAACAAGCGTCGATGCATTGATTGCCTGCATCATCGATGTGTTGAGCACAGAAAGAGCTAAGGAGACCCAGCCATGCCAGAGCGCGGGATAGAAATGAGAACCGATCGTGCCATCAACCGTCGCACTGTGAAGGGAAGACGCATCGCCAGAGTCGAGAATCCAACGAATGACAGCCATATGGAAAGGCGTGTCATACGAATAAAGAATTGCATCTGCTGAGCGGAACGAGCGAAGGAAGACAAAGAGAACGACCCCCGCGTTAATTCCCAGACACAGAAGTGTGACCAGAAGGCCACGCAGATTCGACAGCGAGAAGAGATGAGCGAAACTAGCTACCCAGTCGTAAGGGCGGCGTCCTCCAAGGAAGGAAAGTCCTGCAACAAGGAGCATGGTCGCTAGCGACACCGCAACAACAAGCCCTAAGCCCCAGACTCCGGGTTTAAAACCAGAAACTAAGGAAGCAGCACCCAATACCGCTGCACCAGTCAGTGGTGCAAAAGCAATAGTGAGCACCCGGGAACGGAACAGCAAGGCGTTCACAAGGATTCCCGGAACATAAAGAATCAACGCTAAGACAAGAGCCGGAACGAGGAGCGAACTCCAACCCATACTTCTATCTCCTGATCTAGGTGCGAGGTATCAAAGGGAACGCAGTCGATCGACTGCTTCTTGCGCGCTTCCATCAACAAGAAGTTCACCATGGTGCAGCAGCACTCCCCTATTGCACAGGCGCGCAATCAGGTCAAGGTCGTGGCTGACAATCACCAGCGATGTCCCCTGCTCCTGCATCTCATGGATACGGTCAAGGCACTTGCGTTGGAAGGGCTCGTCGCCCACAGCCAAAATCTCATCAACCAAGAAGATGTCCGGGCTGGTGTGGACTGCAACGGCGAAAGCCAAACGCAAGAACATACCCGAGGAGTAGAACTTCACCTCGGTGTCAATGAACTTCTCAATTTCCGAAAAAGCAACAATATCGTCAAAGGCAGCTTCAATCTGCTCTTTACTCATGCCTAGGATCGCGCCGTTAAGAAAAACATTCTCGCGGCCTGTTAGGTCTGGGTGGAAGCCGGCGCCGACTTCGATGAGGCCAGCCATACGTCCTCGGTAGCCCACCGAGCCCTCATCCGGAGTGATGACTCCTGAAATAAGCTTAAGCATTGTCGACTTACCGGAACCATTGAAGCCGATCAGACCGATCGAATCCCCCTGCTCAACCGAGAAACTCACATGGTTGAGTGCGCGGAAATGATTCACCAGCTGGTTGCGACGCCCCGTAAGGCTCCAGACCAAACGGTCTTTCAAGGTGTGCGTATTGCGCAGTGCGAATTCTTTGACAACATCATCAACACGAATAACTTCAGTCATCACAGCTCCTGAGCAAACTTGGGATCCATGCGCCTGAAAGAGACTTCGCCAAAGATAACAGCGCCTAGAGAAATCAGCAGAGCAATTCCCGTCCAGAGCCCCAGATTGGGAAGGTAGGGATTCGCGGCAGCATCAACTAGGGTCGGCTGCCAGAAACCGTAGTGGAAAAGCTCAACCGCAATAGTCAGCGGATTGGCCTCGTACACCCACCACAGCCAGTGCAGGCCGTGGGCATCCAGAACGTCGCGCACACTAAACCACGTGTACAAAACGGGAGACACCCACGTAGCCATCATCAAGATCAGGTCAACGAAGTTCTCTGAATCGCGGTAGAACACGTTGAGTGCACCAGAGAAAAGGCCAATTCCCAGTGCAAACATTGACACGATGAGGAAGGCCGCAAGGATTGCCAAAACTCCCCACACCGTCGGATGCCAGCCGAAAAGGAGTGCACCGACGAAAAGAACAGCAACCTGTGGGAGGAAGTGCACAAGGGCGACCCACATGGCCGACATCGGGAAGAGTTCACGGGGAAGATAGATCTTCTTCACCAGCGGAGCGTTGCCGACAACAGAGCGGGTTGCGTTGCCAAAAACTTCCGAGAAATAGTTCATGAGAACCACACCGGAGAACATGTAAATGACATAGTTCTCCACGGCGCGGTTCATCTTCATGAAAACACCAAGCGCAAAGTAGAAGACCAAAAATTGGGTCAACGGCTTCGCGTAGCTCCACAGCATTCCAAAGATCGAGCCGCGATAGCGAGCTCGCAGTTCCTTATGAACGATCAGGCTGGTCAGGTAGGGCTGACGGAAAACCTCGATCAGCCCCGATGACTTGCCCGGGGTTTGGAATTGCTGCGATGCGATGTTACTCAACGAGTGGTCCCATCCTCGAACAAGGGGGCAAGCTCGTTATCGAGCATCGTCAGTGCCGAAGCGATGGCCATGTGCATATCCAGGTACTTGTAGGTACCCAGGCGGCCGCCGAAGAAGACACGGTCTTCATTCTTCATAAGCTTACGGTATTGCTCGAGGCGCTCGCGATCCTGTGCGGTGTTCACCGGGTAGTAGGGCTCATCGCCGTGATCAGCAAAGCGAGAGAACTCGCGGAAAATCACGGTCTTCTTGTCCTGGTAGTCACGCTCGGGGTGGAAGTGGCGGAATTCGATGATTCGCGTGAAAGGAACGTCGATATCGCCGTAGTTCATGACGGAGCAGCCCTGGTAGTCACCGGTATCGACGACTTCCTTTTCGAAGTCGACGGTGCGCCAGGACAGGTCACCTGCCGAGTAGTCGAAGTAGCGATCGACCGGGCCGGTGTAAACAACCGGAACCTTGCCGACAACCGCGGCCTTGTTCAGCGGGTTTTCGGGATCGAAGAAGTCGGTATCCAAGTAAACGTCAATCAGGTCCGAGGCCACCATGCGTTCCATCCACGCGGTGTAGCCATCTACCGGCAGACCTTCGTACTTATCGTTGAAGTAGCGCGAATCGTAGTTGTAACGCACGGGAAGACGCGAAATGATCGAGGCGGGAAGATCCTTGGGATCGGTCTGCCATTGCTTAGCCGTGTAGTTCTTGAAGAAAGCCTCGAAGAGGGGACGACCAACCAGGGAAACGCCCTTGGACTCGAAGTCAGTGATCTCTTGGCCGTCAACTTCTGCCGCCTGCTGGGCAATCAGCGCGCGGGCCTCGTCCGGGCCGTAGGCGGCGGAGAAGAACTGGTTAATGGTTCCCAGGTTCACGGGCATCGGGTAGACAACACCGTCAACGGTGGTCCATACGCGGTGAACGTAAGAAGTGAAGGAGGTGAAACGATTGACATACTCCCACACGCGCTCATTGGAGGTGTGGAAGAGGTGTGCGCCGTACTTATGGACTTCGATACCGGTTTCCGGATCAATCTCAGAGTAGGCATTGCCACCAAGGTGTGAGCGACGCTCAACGATTGCGACGCGGAGGCCCCAGCGGGATGCGGCCTGCTCAGCAATTGTCAGGCCGAAAAGGCCAGATCCGACGACAACGAGGTCATAGTTCACGGTCGAACTCCTTTCAATCCCAGTCAGTATAAGCGAAAGAACTGGACAGATCGCGTCATTGGTCTTTCGACACGAACCAGCGAAGTTTTCCAACCCCTCGATAGAGAGTTTGTCGAAGTTGTGTAGGAATCAACCGATAGGCCCCACGGATGGCAAGGTTTCGCGAGTATTGAGCCTTGGACACGATTCCTTCACTGAGCAAAAGGTTTTGAAGGCGCATCTCTGAGCGCAGCATCTGCGCCCCGCCGCGCCTCTTATATGCGCCGGATCCCACGCGATAGCGAACAAGAACCTCTGGCACATTCGCGCATGGAATTCCCGCTGCAACCATCCGTGCAAAAAGCAAGTAGTCCTCCATCAGCTGAAGGTGCTCATATCCTCCGACTGATTCAACTGCACTCTTGCGGTAAACAACTGAAGGATGTGCGAAGGGAGAGCGGTAGGAAATGACCCGACGGATCTCTTCTTCGCTGGTCGGCATAGTCCGGACCATCCCGCCCTCGGCCTCGTCATCGCTGAATTCTTGAATTGCTGAGCCCAGCAAGCCCAAGCCGGCCTCGACGAGGGGAACCTGGACTGCGAAACGACGGGGAAGCGAAATATCGTCAGCATCAACGCGCGCAACAATTTCATACGAACAATGTGCCAGGCCAATATTCAAGGCATTCGCCAGTCCCATATTGCGCTTGAGCCGGACGACCCTGACATCTGTGTTTCCCAAAATTTCGGTTTCTTCCCCTCGCGCAGCGCGGTGAAGAAATTCCGAAATCTCTTCAGGGATGGGACCATCGCACACAACAACCAACTGGCGTGGGCGCAACTCCTGTTCGCGCGTCGCGCTGGAAACTGCACGGAAGAAGAACTCCGGCTGATCCCCTGCATAGACAGGGAGCAGAACCGAAAATTTTGTGACTGTCATCGAGGCTCCCCCTCTGAGCAGCCACGCGTCTCAGGGCTAGATGATGAGCACCCGCAGCCGCACCCACAAGCGCGCCGTCCCTGTTCAAGAGCAGCCACTTCATCGGCAACCTCGGTGAGATGAAGGATTTCACTGGAGCGCAACGGCGGCCGCCAGGCATCACGAAGCCCCTCACGCAGGTATCCGAGCGCAGCTTCGCGGTCAGCCGAGGCGGCAATCATCTTTGCCCAGCGAAGCGCAGTGGCAGCTCCAAAAGCGCAGCGATCAAAAAGGCCAAAGCCGGAAGAAGTTCCAAGCGCCCAGACTTTGTTACGAACTTCGTTGTAGAAACGCGGGCCGGGATCGGCAGTGGAGTTTCCGAAGGTCTTCGTCCGATGCTCGACACGTGCCCCATCCACGTAAAGTCCCACTCTTCCCTTGAGAAGGCGCGCGGTGTATTCAAAGTCGTCATTCCACAAGAAGTAGGCGGCTTCAGGAAGCCCTTCTTCCTCAATCGCGCGAGCATCGATCATGATCGCCACGAAGGAGGCCGTGCGAATCTGACGCGCTCCAACAGCAGCGGCGTGTTCACGCAGCTGCCGGGAAATCAAGAAGCGTTCGCGAGGCGCATTCATTGGGTGTTCGCGTCCGTCAATCCAATCGGCTCGGCACGCTAAAACGGCGGGGACACCTGGGTATTCCTCGCGAGTTCGTAGCAACACCTCAAGGGCAGTAGGAGTCGGGATCGTGTCATCATCCATGATCCACACGAGGTCGGCACCCAAAGTCATTGCCCTGGCAATTCCTGCGGCAAAGCCGCCAGCACCTCCGTAATTTTGCGGAAGCGTCACAACATTGGTGACGGCAGGATGCGAAGCTATGAGCTGGGGGGTTTCATCACTGGAAGCATTATCAACAACGACGACTCCATCCAATGGCCGGGTCTGCGAGGCAAGGCCGTCCAAGGTTTCACGCAAAAGCTGTGCTCGGTTCCATGCAACGACGACGGCGATGACGGTTGGATTGCTCATGGGATAAGCCTACGGGCAAATGTGAGGTATATGCCAAGTAATGAACATAAATTCTGAATATTATTCGGCTAGAGTGTTTGAAGAGTAAGTTTCTCTTTGCCCCCCAGGAGACTTCTTCATGAAGCATTCATCTATCGCATCGACCTGTGCGGTGTCAGTGCTGTTTGCACTTGCACTTGCCCCTACAACACACGCAGATCCCTCTTCCGCTTCACCATCCCCCTCCCCGTCAGTCAGCACCGCGGCCAGCGAGGCAACGCCTTCGGCCTCCCCCACGGCCTCGGCACACGCAACCCCAAGCGAGGCCACGCCCACCACTGCCGCGATTACCGCACCCCCCCCCGCACCGTTCTCCCCCGCTGATGTCATTCGCCAGCACTGGCAGGAATTAGGCGGAGAAAACGGAGTACTTGGCGTTGCCACCTCTTCACTGGTGCCCCTTCGTGACGGTGCTTTCATCCAGTTTTACCGCGGCGGCCAAATCTACTGGACCCCTCAGTACGGTGCACACGCCTCGCGCGACGGAATCCACGAAGCCTACAGCGCACACAAATGGGAAAACGGCCCCCTCGGTTTCCCAACTTCTGATGAAGAGAACCAGACGATCGCGGGGATTCGCGGCGCAGTTCAAACCTATGAGAACGGCGAAATTCGTTGGAGCAGCCAGGGCGGGTCCCACCCCATATGGGGCAAAATCCTTGAGCGCTACAAGGCCGCAGAAACAGAAGGTCGCTCGCTCGGGTGGCCTCTCAACGATGAGATGAAGGACGCTGCGAACGGCGGCACCTACCAGCACTTCACTGGTGGCTCGATCTATTTCCACCCGTCGACCGGCGCGCATAGGGTGACTGGCGGTATCCGTAACCTATGGGAAGCTCAGGGCTGGGAACGCGGCCAGATGGGTTACCCGACGGGCGAAGAGACCGCTACGGCGGGTGGTGGCGTGTATCAGACCTTCCAAGGTGGCACTGCCTATTGGCACCCCCGCACTGGCAGCTATTACGTGCATGGTGCCGTGTTGGGCGCATACGGGCGCGCCGGATATGAATGGGGGCGTTTTGGTTACCCGACCAGTAACGAAACGCCTTCCGCAAACGGCGGCGTTTTCCAGACGTTCCAGTCAGCCACCGCTTACTGGCACCCCGGTTCGGATTCTTATTTTGTCCACGATGCGATCATGGGAACCTACGCTTATTACAACTGGGAACGTGGGGAACTCGGTTATCCGCTCTCTGACGAAACCGCTACGGCTAATGGGGGCGTGTATCAACGTTTCCAAGGCGGAACCGCATATTGGTCGCCGCGCTCCGGCTCACACGCTGTCACATCTGATTTGCTTGCCGAATACGGTAATCACGGGTATGAGCGCGGCCACTTGGGCTACCCAACCTCTGAGGCTTACTGGGACGGCAACCGCCATAAGCAGAACTTTGAGCACGGTGTCCTAGAAAAAGCCCACGACTTCAACGTCACGTGGGCCGGGCAGCCTAATAACTATTTCTGCGGCCCGACCAGTGGTTGGATGATCCTCAACGCGATTGGGGCACATTATTCCGCTCAGGGTGTCCCTTTGAGTATTAACGCCGTAGCCAGCCGCGACTACATGAACACTGTGGGCTACGGCTACACGAGCTTCCACGATCGTCGTTTTGAATATGGGATGAATCGCTGGTTGGGCCGTGATGCTTACACCACGATTCACACTCCCTCGGTTGATCAGGTGCGAGATTCGGTAAAGAGCTCCTTCCGCAAGGGACTCCCCACCGCTGTTGATGCCCAGGAACGTCGAGGAGGCCCCCACTATAACGGTCACCCCAACTCGACCTTCTCCCACATCTTGGTTGTGACTTCCTACGATCCCAACACCGATTCCATGCGGATGGCCGACCCGGGAGTTCACTACCTCTGGAATGGCGAGGAACAGTTCTGGTACCACCTGCCCTCATTCACCCAGAACTTCCTCCAAACCGAGGTCGAACGCGATGGACGCGAACACATTGGTATCTACACCGCACGCTGAGAGTTTGGGTGTTCTGGGAACGCCGACTATCCCGGAACACCCCGACCTCCATTCTCATTCCCGAGGCCGCGCGTCCCTGCGTCGCTTTGCTTTCCTCAGCGCTTGCGCTCTTGTGGCCCTTGGCAGCTGCGCAAGCGGAGGGAGCGGAGATTCTTCGGCCTCAGCGGGCGCGAGTGTATCGCCTCGTCAGATGAACGGCGTCTTCGAGCCTCTCGTTGCTCCCTCTGCACTGGAGGATCCGCACGAAGGCGCGTGCACAGATCTCTCTCTTCCTTTTGAGATCATCGCAATGCACGCGAGCAATCAGCCATGCGAATTGTCTCCATCGGGGCAAACCCAGGAGGCTTCCGTAGATGAGAAATGGTCGCTGGGCGGGGATTTCCGCCAGATCCCTTCTCTTCCCATCGACGGCTCTCAGGTTTTCGGCTCATCCACACACGACCCGAACGATCTGTACTCCTACAAGCCCGCAATTCTCACCCCTCAAGGGGCACGCGATCTATCTGCCGACCTTCTTCGAGAAGACGGAAACTACGTTGAGCCACTCGATGGAACACAAAACGGTCCTTGGATTACTTTCCTTGGCCGGCAGGTTTCTTCTTCCTCAACTGGAGATCACCAAGAAGACAATGTCTTTGCCCCGTGGACGGTTTTCTCCTGGAATAAGGCCGAGCAACGTTTGCACACCGTAATGACGTGGAGTGATCTTCCCGCTCACAGTCCACGAAGCGCAGGTGAACTTCCTCCTGTGAGCGATGGGACACACGCATTTTACGGCGCAAAAGCCGCAACTGATCATGGAGATTTCTCGCTTGTCGTCACCCAAGGCCTCGACGATTCAAAGCGCTCTGACAAGCCCAAGATTCTTCTCTTTGGTGCCTACCCCTCGGTCTGTGAGCAGGGGCTCAGCGTGGTTGCCACTCCAAAGGACTCACCTCTCCCCTCTCGCGTTGTCACCCTCAGCGGAGATGATTTCTCAGCGGCCACCACGCACTTCGACCTCAAATCACAGGATTACCGGATCAGTGGGCTCTACGCGGCCGGCGATCACCACGCGGTCCTCGTTACCCCATCAAGAACTTCTTCTTCGGCCTCGTCATACCTTGGAATCTGGAATGACAGCACCGCTGACTATCCCACGCAGTGGATCATGCTTGATTCCCGAACTCCTTGGGTTTCCATTGGTGAAGAGGCAATCGTGTGGGGTGCGGGATCGCAGGCGAACAATGCACAGATGTACCTGCGTCCATGGGAAACTGGCAAGATCGCGCGTCTGGGAGAAACCCCCGGATACTCACGCCCCGTTGTCGCTGCACGTGGACACACGGTGATGATCCCGCGTGTGAACAGCCAGGGTGGCATTCAATGGAGTATCGGGGAATTTACTGCGGAATAACACGCGGAGAACTCAAGTAACGATATGATAAACGCGATGAGTACTCCACAACCGCGCGATGCGCGACCGATCCTGCACTCCGCGACGCTCCCTTTCAAGAGCGGTGCGGCACGAGTGGTTTCACTGGTTGCTTTTACCTGTGTTCTATTGCTGGTGTGGACAGTGTTTTTTGTCTATCACAGCTTTGGTAGCCAGCTTTCGGCAAACAGCATCAACACAAATGGTCTTGGAAATGCGAACTCAACCGAATCCGCAGCACCCGCGGACTCTTTTGAAGGTCGCGCGGTCAATATCTTGATTTCGGGTATTGATTCACGACAGAACCAGGGCGATGATGCCAATGGTGATCCTGATGAGCTGTCGTCAATTCACTCCGACACGACCATGTTCATGCATATTTCTGCGGACCGTTCGCGAATCCAAGTCGTCTCTATCCCCCGAGATCTCATTACCGATATTCCCTCGTGTCGCCGCTCCGATGGCACGACTTCTTCCGCCTACACAGGAATGTTTAACTCCGCATTCTCAACGGGCTCGAATAACACCGATATCGCGGGCGGTATTGCCTGTACCGAGGCCACAGTTGAGCAACTGACCGGGACGAAGGTTGATGGCTTTGTCGTCGTCGACTTCCACGGTTTCCGCGGCTTGATTGATGCTCTTGGAGGGGTCTGGTTCGATATCCCCGAAGATATCGATGATTCCAAGTCAGACCTTCACGTGCAGGCAGGATGCCAGAAGCTTGATGGAAAGACCGCACTTGCCTACGCGCGCACACGCTACGCCATTGGCGACGGCTCCGACCTCAGCCGTATCTCCAACCAGCAGAAGCTTGTCGCGGCAATTATGCGCGAGTTGATGGCGAAGAACTTCGTTTCCGATCTTCCCTCACTTCTCTCCTTCACGAAGCAGGGGCTTTCAGCTCTGCAGCCTTCGCAGAACCTGTCAAACATCAACACCGACGTGGGCCTGATGCTCTCACTCACTTCGGTCAAACGTTCGAATATCCAGTTCATCACTTCACCGAACCAGTATTCGCCGGTTGATCCAAACCGAGTCATCAACCTGGAACCTCAGTTCAGTCAGGTGTGGGAAGCAATCCGCAAGGACCAGCCCTTCCCCGCGACAGTTGAGTTCACGAATGGCAGCGGTGAAGACGGACAGACGAATGCTCCCGCTCAGGATCCTTCGGCCTCGCCTTCCTCATCACAAAGTGCATCTGCTTCCGCAACATCCAGTGCAAGCGCGTCGCAGTCTCCAAGCGCCACGCCGACTCAAAAGCCCTGTCCCCCGGAGAAGTGATGACTCAACCGCCTTCATTCCAACCTGATCCTTCACGTCGGCGGCCTCGTCTTTCAGAGGTCACCAACGCTGGTGCCCAGAATGAAGAGGCGGTTGATCACCCCCGCAGGGTCCCCACTGACTCCCCGCAGTACGCTCCTGCACAGCAGAGCACACCGGCTGAGCCTTCCCGCGTTCAAGAAGAGGCGATGCCTCCTTCCTTTGCGCCCCGTGCACGACGAACCCAGCCTCCGGCCTACGCCCCCTCAGCTCCAGCACGAGAATCTGTAGGTGCGACTTCCAGACCTCCTGCGTGGGCATCAACGCAACGCCCGCACTTCCAACCTGTTCAAGCCCAGCCCAGCGCACGCCAAGCCGGGGGCGTAAGCCCAGCGAAGCCTCGTCAGAGGAAAAAGAGGCGCTGGCCTCTTGTCGTCGTCGCGTGCGTTCTGCTGATGTTGGCATGGCCGGTTTTCCTGATGATGGATGCCAACTCTCATTTGAAGAAGATCGATGCGCTGTCAGGAAGTGCTAACACTTCTGGAACTACGTATCTATTAGCAGGCTCAGATTCACGCGCAGACGGCTCGGTACCCGACGACACCGAGGGGCAACGCGCAGACTCGATCATGCTTGTTCACGTTGCCCCCAATGGACAGACCAGCAATATCTCCCTCCCCCGCGATACCTACGTCGAGATCCCCGGCTATGGCTGGGACAAGCTCAATGCCTCATATGCGTATGGAGGCCCCGCGCTCTTGGTCAAGACGGTCGAAAAGCTCACCGGACTTACCGTAGATCACTACGCAGAGATCGGAATGGGCGGAGTGTCAAATATTGTCGATGCGGTCGATGGGGTGAATCTGTGCTTCGACCTCAGCGTTGAGGATAAACGCTCGGAGCTCAATTGGGAAGCCGGATGCCATGACGCCGACGGTAAGACTGCTCTAGCATTTGCGCGCATGCGCTATTCGGATCCACGGGGTGACATCGGACGTGCTGAACGCCAGCGCCAGGTTGTGTCGAAGACCGTTTCGAAGGCGATGAAGCCGGCAACATTGCTCAACCCGATGAGCGCCCTGCGCGTTGAACGAGCTGGCGCTTCCGCATTCACGGTCGATCAGGACTCATCTGTTATTGACGTTGCACGCTTGGTACTGGCATTCCGTGAGGCGCAAAACTCCGGAATGACCGGTGTTCCCCCGATTGAATCGCTGGGCTATGCGACATCGGCTGGAAGCGCGGTGTTGCTTGAAGATACGACCGCACCGGATTTCTTCGCCAAGCTTCGTGCTGGGACGCTGACAAAAGACGACCTAGCATCGCAGTTCTCATAATCGGGATGCCCCTGAGGCAGACCCACAGATCCTCCACTCAAAAGTCGCGCTCAGCGTTAAAGAGCAGTCAGGAATTATTGCGAAGGCTCCAGACAGAAAAAGCCGCAAGAGAAATAGCGTCTTGAAGCTGGCCCCCCACAATCATCTCTTTGAGTGCATCAAGACTGACCCACTGAAGCGCATCAACTTCTCCGTCAATAGCTTGACGTTCCTGAGGTGGGACCGTGCAGGAGACAACTTCGACGTGCCCGGCAAGGATGCCAGAATCAGGGTAAATCTGTCCCAAGGAGTGTCCGTTTTCCCCATAAAATCCGGTCTCTTCAAGGAGTTCACGCAAGCCGGTCGCTACCCCATCCGCATCTGTTTCCTCGCTCATTCCTCGTGGGAATTCCCAGAGTTCACGCTCAATGGCAAGACGTTGTTGACGAACGAGGGCAAAATCACCGTTCTGGTTTCGAGCAATCGCAACCGCCCCGGCGCGATTTCCCCCAATAAAAACGCGGTGCATACGCGGAATCGCATCGTTACCTTCGACCCACAGGGGGAAGTTTTCCGCGTGCCAAACCTGGGTCCATTTCATGGCGTCTCCTTGTGCCTGATGGGGTGAGTTTTGAGTGGTTGTCAAGTCGTCGAATTTAGGCCTGAGCCAATCGGATTTCAGACATCATTCTTGAGGGACGGAGCTTAAAGAGCTCCCGGACATCCGAATACGGGAAGGATGCAAGGAACGCAATCGCCGTCCACAGGACATTCATCCAAAGAGTATCTTCACCAAACCATCCTGAATCATGTGCGGTCAGGAAGAAGGCCAAAATGGTAACGGCGATGCAGCGAAGCACTCCGCTGAAGACACGTTTACGCCACTCCACCGGATCGATTTCGAACTCTCGAATGAAGAGTGCAAGAGAGCGCCACGCGTTACGCGAGGCTCGTTTCACTCTGATTTCCTCAGCCGGGTGTGCATCTGTGAGGGCACTGAGTTCAAGCTGAGCAGCACGAGCGCGGGCGGTCATCGGGTGTGTCAGCACACGCTGGTACTGTTCGGGAGAAAGGGTTCCCATGGCCTCGGTAATTTCCCCGTTGACGTTGAGTCCGCGCGTGCTTCCCCCAATTCCCTCACGGCCAGAGCCAGTTTTTGACACAACTCGCAGCCCTATGCGGGCAAGTATCAGTCCAGTGTTTTCTTGCAGGCGGGCACGCCAATATTGCTTTCTACTCTGCGGTGGGACGCACATCCCCCACTGGCGCTGTGCCCGGACTTCCGCATCATCAGTGCCATCATCGTCAGCAATCATCGTAAAACTCATGCGCGAAGTTGCCGTATCGAGGAGCGCAAGACGCTGGTGCATAGCCGCATCCTCGTAAAGAAGTGAAAACCAGCGTAATGCACAACGCGCCTGAGGCGCTGTGAGCACATCACGATAAAGTTCCCCCTCTGAGGCGTCTAGATCCGCTGGTGGCGCTTCTTGCATCCAGTGGGACAGAAGAGAGACAACATCACCACGACGAGCTGGGCGAGTCACTTCCCCACCGTCATTGGCAATCCACTTCGGCAGCCAGGCCCGCAGGGTGCGAGCGATTGCGATTGCCTCAGTATCCTCAAGATCTTCGAGGCGACCATGGCTCTCCCAGAAATCAGCATCCTCAACGCTCGGAGTACGCGGCCACGTCACGAGGTGAACACGCATGTCTTCCATCGCGCGCACCCATTGATCGCGTCCCGTTTCAATAAGCCGTGCCGGATCTTGCCGAGAACGCGGTACCCAGCAGTACGCTGGGTATGACTGCCCCTCGTCGGTTCCCGTTTCGTTCAGTCCTTTGAGCAGCAGGGCAAGCCGGGCATGTCCCTCAGTCATCGAATGAACTGTAGGCATCTCACTTTCAAAGACAGCGCGTGCAGCAGAAACGAAGCCTTCGCGCTCAACCTGACGGCGTTGAAGATCCGCCCACTCGGTACGTTCTTCGAGGCTCCCAGGGCGCGCAAACCCGGCGGGAGTACCCTCGGGAGGCTGACAGCCCACAAGCAAAGGGAGGTCGTGGTACGAGGGCAAGCCCAAGGCCTCGGCAAGCCCATCGGGACCAAGAGCGAGGAAACAGACCCCATCGAGAAGCTGATTGCGGTCGATATAGACATAATCCGCACTCAGCAAGGCCATTCGCAGCATCACGACGAAACTGTGCAGTGCTGCCTGCGGGCCAAGACGACGCCACGCCATGGCCTGCTCAAGAGAATCTAAATCACTGATGGATACAGTCGACGAATTCCACGGTTGAGCAGGCAAGGCGTTCGGTTCAGCGTCTGTCATAGATCAGGACTGAGAGGGGACCTTAATTGCGCGAGGCCCAGACTGCCAAGCATCCCATGCAGACTGCAGAATCTCGGTGACGCCGTAGTTAGCCTTCCAGCCCAAATCCACAGCAATCGACTGCGGATCGCCAATGAGCATGGGTGGGTCACCTGCGCGACGGTCAAGTTCGTCGACAGGGAAATCCCAGCCGGACACCGCGCGAAGACCATCGATGATCTCACGCACTGAAGTACCCAGACCGGTACCCACATTGAATTGACGATGCGCAGGAACGCCGCGTGTCAGGGCATCCAGAGCAAAGATGTGAGCATCGGCCAGGTCTTTGACGTGAATGTAGTCGCGGATGCAGGTTCCATCATCGGTCGGGTAATCCGTTCCGAAGATCTTCGGGTGCTCACCGCGAGCCAAACGGTCAAGGACCATAGGAACCAAGTTGAGGCATGCGGGGTCGGCGAGATCATTCCATCCAGCGCCGGCAACGTTGAAGTAGCGCAGTCCGATCCAGTTGAGGCCCCATGCACGTTCAGCATCGGCCATCATCCATTCGCCGATCAGCTTGGTCTCGCCGTAAGGATTGATGGGCTTCTTCTCAATATCCTCGGGGATCACGGGGACCGGAGGCATCCCATAAACGGCAGCAGAGGAAGAGAAAATCATGTTCTTTACGCCGGCTTCCTCCATTGCCAGCAGAACATTTGCCAGACCACCGATATTTTGGCGGTAGTACCAAGCAGGACGTTCAACAGATTCGCCGACCTGCTTCTGAGCAGCAAAATGAATAACGCCAGTAACGTCTTCATCGATCATTGCCTGGGTCAAGATGGGCAGAGCCTCATCGCGTGCGACATCCACTTCAATAAGTGTCGCATCGCCAATTCGATTGGCTGCGCCGGTGGTCAGATTGTCAACAACAACAACCTTTTCGCCACGTTCCAGCAGAAGACGAACAACGTGTGCGCCGATGTAGCCGGCGCCTCCAGTAACAAGAATGCTCATGGAATTCAGTGTACGGCAATTAAAAGCGTCGTGAGCGCCGCCCCATCGAGACCAGCGCGCCCTCTGGCATCACGCGCCCCGGGTCATAGCTAGCGGGAATCGCCGCCAAAGAGAGAGTGAAAACTGGCGGAACCGCCTGAGAAAGCTCGATGCGGCCACCCATCGTTTCAATGAGGTCCTTCGCCAATGCCAGGCCAATTCCGCTTGAACCGTGACCCGACACCCCATTTTCGAAGATATAGGGGGCCAATTCATCATCGACGCCTTCACCTTCATCGGAGACCTCGATGATGACGCCTCGACTATTAGCGCTATTGCGCGCGTGCACCCAGGTAGTGCCAGCACCATAGCGCAAGGAATTTTCGATCAAGGTTGCAAGCACCTGTGCAATCTTCGCCTCATCCGCAAGAATCGGCATATCTGCCTCATCTGTGAAGCGTAAGACGCGATCGGCTTTTTCGAAGGCTTCTTCCCATTCTTCACGCTGGGTGTTAAAGACTTCCAGAACATCGATGGCTTCAGTTGCAGATGCCTGTCGTTTATTTGTATCCAGCAGTTCAGTGACTACCGTTGTCAACCGTTCAACCTGTTCTAGGCATGAACGCGCTTCTTCCTGCACTTCTTCTTCGGTCGAAATCATTTCAATTTCTTCCAGACGCATGGAAAGCGCGGTCAAAGGAGTGCGAAGCTGATGCGAGGCATCGGCGGCCAGCTGCCTTTCAGCGGCCAAACGGCGTGCCATCTTCTCGCCCGTACGCTGAAGTTCCTCTTGAACAAGATCGATTTCCTCGATCCCTGAAGGCTTGACACGCGCTCGGACCTGACCGGAACCAATTTGTTCCGCTTGAGCCGAAAGATAGATCAAAGGTGCCGATAGTCGCCTCGAGAAACGCGCCGCAAGGGCCCAACCAACAGCCAGAGAAACAAGGATTCCTAAAAGGAAAAGCCCTGAAACGCGAACGATGCTTCGAATCGCGTTACGCGCTGAAATCATTACCGTCACTTTGACGCCATCCGGTGATGAAGCGCTTCGAGTGATAGTGATCCCGCGAAGCCTCTCCCCCAAAGTAATGGCTTGCGGGTTCTGGGGAATCATAATCTCGACGTAGGCCGGCTCCCCGTTGGTCACAAGGGTTTGCGCCCACATGCGCGCATAACCTTCAGACAGAGTCGAGGTGCGAAGTCGTCGATCAAGATTGGTTTGAACCGTCTGCACGCGGGCGTCCAGCGACGTCGTTTGCGAATTCCAGACGATCAAAGAAGACGCCACAGCCGCGGGGATACCGAAAATCAGTGCAACAACCGCAACCGCGGTCAAAATCATTCGCGCAGCACGTCTACGCATGACAGACCTTCAGAGCTTTAGGCAGAGGGCTTTTCGAAGCGGAAACCCATTCCGCGAACAGTGGTGATATAGCGCGGAGATGCTGCGTCATCACCAAGCTTGCGACGAAGCCACGACACATGCATATCCAGTGTCTTTGTCGAACCGCTCAGGCCATTTCCCCATACTTCACGCATCAGGGTGTCGCGCGGAACGACATTTCCAGCCTCACGAACCAGAACGCGCAGGAGTTCAAACTCCTTTGCTGTCAGAGAAAGCTCTTTGCCTGCAACATAAGCACGGTGTGCGGCCACATCGATACGGACGTCCTGAACGACAAGATCGCCGTCTGCAACCTCGCCGCCGCCGCGTCGCAGCAGTGCACGAACGCGTGCAAGGAGCTCTGCCAAGCGGAAAGGCTTGGTGACGTAATCATCTGCACCAGCGTCAAGGCCAACAACCATGTCAACTTCGTCGGCGCGAGCAGTAAGGATGAGAATCGGCACGGAGGACCCAGAGGAACGAATTTCCCTTGCAACATCCAGACCGTCCATATCGGGAAGACCTAGGTCAAGAACAACCAGGTCAACACCATCAAGATCTTCGAGTGCGCTCCGGCCGTGGTCATGCGCGCGCACATCGTAGGTTTCACGTGCGAGGGCGCGAGTAAGCGGGCCAGCGATAGCCGGATCATCTTCAACGAGAAGCACTGTAGTCACGGAAATAGCATACCGGATTTCAGGGATCTCTTGTACATTTCTTGACCTAAATGGGATGAAATCACAAGATCAGGTAAAAAAGCAGGCACTCTTTTAGCGACGATAGGTCAGAAGATAGGGCGAAATCGTTCCAAAACCGCGCAAAGTTGCGCTTGGGAACTCTTCTACGTCGTACTCCATCCCCGCTTTACCTGCAGCAATCGCGGCAGCCGTGGTGGGATCCATCAAGATTTTGCCCACTGGAGCGATATCCACCAGGCGCGAAGCCAAGTTAACCGTCGGACCAAACACATCGCCTGAACGAGAAAAGACATCACCGCGCACGAAGGAAGCACGAACGGGAAGCATCTGATCATCAGCGCCGAGCTGCTCAATAAGTGAAACCGCTACTCGAAGGCCCGTTTCGAGATCATCGGCAATATACATGACCGCATCGCCAATCATCTTGACCACGCGGCCCCCCGCATCCGTCACGGCGTCACGCGAAAGCTGCTCAAAACGACCAATAAGGTCAACCAGACGCCCACCCAGAATCGTCGACGATGAGGTGTAGGAAACCATGTCAACAAAGCCCAGGGATCGATTCAGCGGGAATCGCGGCTGCAATCCCTCATGCCCACGCGTGGCGATCTCATGATCCATCCGCTTGAGCAGCGCGTCCAATTGACGCCGCCACGAATGCCGCAGCAGTTCATCAAACATGTCAACGCGCTCGCGAATATGGTCAAGGACATACATTCGTGCCGCGGTGTCATCTAATCCGTAGCGTCGCATCGTGTCTTCAACCAGCGCTTCAACCTGCCACAAGCCCAAACGGTCAGCTAAGTGGGAATTCGCACGGAGAAGCGAACGCGCGGTCGCCTGATCAATAGCCCCCGAAGCAATAAATTTCGACCATTCAATGAAAAGCCGAGCGTCGTTTTCCGTAAAGACCTTTTCTTCGGCGCGCGGGGACGGGAAACCCATTGCGACCCAGAATTCGCGAACTTCCTCGCTGCTGGTCTGCGCCATCTGAGCAAGATCATCAACAGTAAGGGTAGCCGGACCGCCAAGGAGGGAAGAGCTATTGGTGTGTGCAGTCGAAAAATCGTGACTCAATCCTGCTTCTTCCTTCACAGCTTCCTCCACGCATGTGGCCTAACACACATTAGTGTAGTGAAGAAAAGCTGAGCCTGCACGGGAAAATTCATAGTATGCACCTTGTATTAGCCTCACAATCTCCTGCCCGCCGGCGCATCCTCCAGGAAGCCGGGATAACTCCTATCGTCAAAGTTTCCCAAGTGGACGAGGATTCAATCTTGGATCGAATCCCCAGCGTCTCCCCCGCTGAGAAAGTGTGCGCACTTGCGGAAGCAAAAGGCAGGGCCGTAGCTTCGGCGATATGCGCGGGAAAGCTATCGCTGGACGAGGCCTCCCTCCCCGAAGGTGAGTGCGTACTAGTTGCCTGTGATTCCATGCTCGAGGCCGGTGGGGAGTTGCTGGGTAAGCCTCACGATCCCCAAGTTGCCCTTGCCCGAGTAAAGGCACTTTCCAAGGCACACACAACCTTGTGGAGTGGCCACTACCTCGCGCACATGCGCTGGAATAAAGATGGATGGAAGATCCTGAACGAAGACACGCGTCCATCCTCAACCGATATTCACTTTGGCTCGATCAACGATGAAGAAGCTCAAGCCTACGTAGCAAGCGGCGAGCCCTTAGAAGTCGCCGGTTCTTTCACCATCGACGGATTGGGCGGAGCGTTCATCGAAGCCATTGAAGGCGACCACCACAACGTCATTGGAATCTCACTTCCCTTAATCCGCACCATGATGGCCGATATGGGATTGCAGTGGGTCAGTCTTTGGGATCGATAAGGCCCTGACGCCCACTAAGTCGCTCAAGCGTCACGCTCGGATCGGCTGGGCGATCAACCGGCTTGCGGCCTCGGCAACGCGCTCATCGGTGGCGGTCAGGGCTACGCGCACAAAGCCCACCCCGGCCTCGCCATAAAAATCACCGGGAGCAACGACAATCCCCCGCAGGGCGAAAGCATCAACGAGCTGCCAGGAATCAAGGTCGCCTTGGGGATCTCTCACCCACAGGTAAAGGCCCGCAGCCGAATCCTTGTCGCGCTCAAGACCAGTGCGTTCAACAGCATCGATCAAGATTTCACGTCGGCGCGCATACACCTGACGCTGTGCCTCAACGTGTTCGGTATCTTCCAGCGCAACGCGCATTGCGGCTTGCACTGGAGCAGGAACCATCATCCCCGAGTGCTTGCGCACTTCAATAACAGGAGCGAGAAGCTCGGGATCCCCGTACATCAACGCTGCACGGTAACCAGCTAGATTCGACTGCTTAGACAGCGAATACAGCACGATCAGGGAACGAGGATCTCCATCACAGACTCCTTCATCAAGCAGCGAAGGCACGCCCTCGTGAAGGAAAGGCTCCTCCCACGCCAAAGCCGAGTAGCACTCATCAGAAATCACGACTGCGTCATGACTGCGAGCCCACTGGACGACCGCACGCAGCTGATCAAGCGTGAGGACATGGCCATCTGGGTTACCCGGCGAGTTCAGCCATACAAGCTGAGCATCGGGCCACGACGAGGGGTCAGTCGGGTCCACCGGGAGTGGAGTTGCACCCGCTAAACGCGCACTGATGTCATAGGTCGGATACGAGGCCTGCGGGAATAAAACCGCATCTCCGGGGCGCACTCCCAAAAGGAAGGGAAGCCATGCCACGGCTTCCTTGGAGCCGATAGACGGCACAACGCCCTGCAATCCAACGTCCACCATGTTCCGCCGCTTTCCCCACGCAAGAATTGCGTGACGAAGCTCAGGAGTGCCAATCACGGTCGGATATCCCGGCGCATCCGCATGCTCTTGAAGCGCATCCTGAATAAGCGCGGGAGTGGGATCAACCGGAGTTCCAATCGATAGATCACACACACCACCGGGATGTTCAGCTGCCCGTTTACGGTAAGGGGTGAGCTGATCCCAAGGGAATGAGGGCAGATCGAGTGGGCGCGGAAGGACGCTCATGTGTTTCCTTACTTATCCCAATCTTCGTTCTGCGGAGGAAGCTCGCTGATCCACGGAACATCGAAGGGCTGAGGACCGGTCTTCTGCGCGCCACCGGGGCTGCCCAGATCAACAAAGAAATCGGCGTTGGCCTGCAGGTAATCGGACCATTCACTGGGGAGGTCATCCTCGTAGAAGATTGCTTCGGTCGGGCAGACCGGTTCGCACGCACCGCAGTCCACGCACTCATCGGGGTGGATGTACAGGGTACGCTCGCCCTCGTAAATGCAGTCGACGGGGCACTCATCAACGCAGGCCCGGTCCTTAACATCAACACAGGGCTGGGCAATGACGTAAGTCATTAATTCCTCCTTGGACTGGGTTGGACAACCACTTCATTCTATTATCGCCAACATGAAGAACCACGCGAACGAGCAGCCTTCTTCCCCCGAAAATAGGGAAAAGATCAGTCCTGCGGAGCATGTCCAAGCCGAAGCTTTTACGCGACACGAAACGCACGCAATTCCCAATCTTCCGTGGATGCAATTGGGAGTGGGCTCCCGCGTGGTCGTCCGCTATCGTCTAGACGATGGTCTTCACGATGCACTGGGAACGCTCATCGAAGCTGCCCCAACCCACGTAGTCATCGAGACTCGACGCGGCCAGGTTCGTGTCGATGCGCGAACCATGGTCACCGGGAAGCGCGTCCCTCCCCCGCCGCAGATCTAACTTGAACTTCAGTTAGCTTTGACAGCCTATCGGGGCCGAGGCCGGACTCAGTCCTTGTTCTGACGACGCTCGCGAGCGGCAATCTTGAAGCGCTCCTGAGCGTCCAAGACGACCTTGCGCACACGCACGGCCTCGGGAGTCACTTCAACGCACTCATCGTTAGCCGCAAACTCCAGGGACTCTTCCAAGGTAAGTTTGCGAGAAGGCGTCAAGGACTCGTAGACATCAGCGGTCGCACTACGCGTGTTGGTCTGCTTCTTCTCGCGGCAGATATTGACATCCATATCCTCGCCGCGAGGATTCTCACCAACAACCTGGCCTTCATAGACCTCCGAACCCGGCTCAACAATGAAGGAGCCGCGCTCTTGAAGGTTCGTCATCGCGTAGGGGGTGGCCTGGCCTGCGCGGTCCGCAACAAGCGAGCCGGTCAAGCGCTGCTCAATTGCGCCCTGCCACGGTGCGTAGCCCTCGGCAATAGACGAGGCGATACCGGTACCGCGGGTCTCGGTGAGGAAACGCGTACGGAAACCAATCAGGCCTCGAGCGGGAACAACAAATTCCAAGCGAATCCAACCCGAACCATGGTTGGCCATGGTCTCCATGCGCCCCTTACGCTGAGCCATCAGCTGGGTGACAGAGCCGAGGTATTCCTCGGGGATATCAATGGTCATACGCTCCATGGGCTCACTGCGCACACCGTCAATGGTCTTGGTGACAACCTGCGGCTTACCAACGGTAAGTTCGAAGCCTTCACGGCGCATCTGCTCAACAAGAATTGCCAGAGCAAGTTCACCACGTCCCTGAACTTCCCATGCGTCGGGACGTTCGGTGGGCAGAACTCGAATGGAAACGTTACCGATGAGTTCGCGATCCAAGCGATCCTTCACCTGACGCGCGGTCACCTTTGCGCCCTTGACTCGCCCAGCCATGGGAGAAGTGTTAATACCGATCGTCATCGAGATCGCGGGATCATCAACGGTGATCAAGGGCAGGGGGCGAGGATCATCGAGGTCAACCAGAGACTCACCGATAGTGATGTCTTCGATACCGGCTACCGCAACGATATCGCCGGGCTCAGCGGTTTCGGCAGGAAGACGCTCCAGGCCTTCGGTGCGAAGAAGCTCGGTGATTCGAACAGGCTTGATCGTTCCGTCGTGGCGAGCCAGACCAACGGTTTCGCCCTTACGCAGAGTACCGTTGTGGATACGCAGCAGAGCGAGGCGACCGAGGAAGGGCGAAGCATCAAGGTTCGTCACGTGTGCCTGCAGGGGTGCGCCTTCCTCATATTCAGGGCCGGGAATACGCTGAAGGATCGTCTCAAAGAGAGGCTCGAGATCCTCTGTGGGGATATTGCCGTCGCCGGGGTTGGTCAGCGAGGATTTCCCTGCCTTTGCCGAGGCGTAGACAACGGGGACATCCAGCAGCGAGTCAACATCGGCATCAACGCCTTCGCTCATGAGGTCCTCAGCCAATGCAAGAAGCAGGTCCTGGGTTTCCGAGACGACCTCATCGATACGCGCATCGGGACGGTCAACCTTATTGACAACGATCACGACGGGAAGCTGGGCTTGCAGGGCCTTACGAAGAACGAAACGGGTCTGCGGGAGAGGGCCTTCAGAGGAATCGACAAGCAGAACGACGCCGTCAACCATGGATAGGCCACGCTCAACTTCACCACCAAAGTCTGCGTGTCCGGGGGTGTCGATGACGTTAATGACCACGCCACCTTCGAGCCCGAGCTTTTGAGCGGCGGGACCGCGATAGTGGACCGCAGTGTTCTTGGCGAGAATCGTGATGCCCTTTTCGCGTTCAAGATCGCCTGAATCCATCACGCGTTCACCGGTCTTCTCAACCGTGTCGCGCTCATTGAAAGCACCCGACTGCCACAACATCGCATCAACCAAGGTGGTCTTGCCGTGGTCAACGTGTGCAACAATCGCGACATTTCGTAGATCTTCGCGGATGGTCATAAAGCTCCCTATACATTCTCGACGCGTATCACAGCTAGCTTATCGCCGTTTTTGAGGAAGTCCCTTGTTCGGAGGGCTATGTGTGAGGCGTTACTCGCGCTATCCTTGTCCAATGACAAACCGACGCGTCTATCGCGCCAGCAATGACTGCTGTGACGCGAGCTTTTCAGATTCGGGTGCCCAGGTCCTTACATGGCAACCTTCTGGCACCGAGCCCATCCTCTGGCTCTCCGAACGTTCCCTGCCCTGGGCATCGACGCCCGCGCGGGGAGGAATTCCGATTTGTGCACCGTGGTTTGGTGTTGCAACAGCTTCCTTGGCTGCCCCCGGATCCGAAGCACAAAACCATGGATTCTTAAGAAATGCAACGTGGGAACTGATTGAGCGTAGCGATTCCCATGCAGTTCTTGAATTCGTTTATAAACCATCCACAAACACTGAGATGGCAAAATTCCCCCATCGTTTCACGTCGAAACTTGAGGTCACTTTCGGGGCGGAACTTCACCTAGTGCTTTCGATGAAAAACACCGATGACGAAGCTTTCTACGTCGATGAGGCCTTGCACTCCTATTTCAATGTTTCCGATGTACGTGAGATTTGCGTTCACGGCCTCGAAGGAGCAAAGGAACTGGATACCGTCCGCGATACACAAGGTATTCACGAAGGTCCGCTGAGCTTCACTAACGGTCGTGTTGATTCGATCTTCGACACAAGCAATGGATCAATCATTGAAGATCCCGGTTTCAAACGACGGATCGTCGTTGAAAAAGAACACTCTGCATCGACAATCGTCTGGAATCCTGCCGAATCTAAAGCAGCGGACATGCACCGCGAAGACTGGAAACACTTCGTCTGCGTCGAAGTAGGTAACGTCCGTCGCAACGCACTACTCCTTCGCCCGGGACAATCTCACTGGATGTCCTTGACGATCAAGGTGGAAGAACTAGCATAGGCGAGATCTTCACTGATGCACCCCGTTGCCCCCGAGCTAGGCGAAGAATCTCTTTTTGATTGCCGTGGTTCCTACAGCCCGAAACGCTGTGCGAGCCACGGCAATCCGTCTTCGAAGGCAGCGCTCCACACCTTCCAGGAGTGCCCACCCGGATAGGTTCGCGTCTCAATGCTCATCCCCGATTTCTCCGCGGCGTGATCAACCTCGATGAGCCCTTCTTTAAAGGCGGTATCAGACTCTCCCCACGAGATGATGCCCGCGCTTTCCTCATAGCGATTACGACTCATCAGATGCACGGGATCATTCGCTTCATAGAGCTCTCGAGAGCCGTCAAATCCATCCGAAATCGTTCGCTCTTCATTACCAAGTTGCGGATGCGCTTCACCTGACATGTCAAGGAAGCTGCGATACAAATCAGGAGAACGGGTCACCACTTGAAGCGCGCAGGTCCCTCCCGATGAAAGACCAGCAATGGCCCATTGTCTCGGATCAGAAGAGACGGGGAGATTAGTGCGCAGCCAGCTCGGGACATCCTTTTGCACATAGGTCGCAACTTTCCCATGCGAGGTGTCGGAGCACAGAGGATTTGCTGTTTGGCTACCGTAGACATCAACAACAGCAATGATTGGGGCCCGACCATCATGCTGCGCTGTAAATTGATCCATCGTCTGGGGAAGTTTCCCTAAAACAAGCCAATCTTGAGGTGTACCGGGCTGGCCAGACATCAGCACAATGACTGGGAGCTGTGCACTGGGATCTTTGAAATATGACGGTGGAAGATAAACAATGGCTTGTCGAGGGGTAAAGGAGGCATCCGAGGCGGGAATGTCGACACGGGCAAACACCCCCTCTGCACTGCGCGCCAGAGTGGCAGCATCATCAGGTTTCTTTAGTTCATCCCAAGAAACTGTTTGTACTCCCCCACCAACGACTTCCGCCATCGTGGGATAGGCCTCGAAATGATAGTTGATCCCCAGTGCAGCTCCAATCGCCATCAGCATCCACGCGCACGCCCCGGCCAGAAAACGACGAATCCAGTGACGGCGACGAAAGAGAGCGACAAGAATCATCACCGTAGCAATAAGGGCTGGAGCTGCCCACAGCCATGTCACGCGCCCCAATCCCTCGGCAACCGGATGCCAGACCCTTTCGACAAGGTGATGGACAATGAAAAGGACGATGACACCGCCACAAGCGCTCACAAACCGCACCTTGAGGGAAAGCGGCTTCATGACAAAAAACCACACCCAAGCACCGGCTGCAAGGATCGAGGCTGCAGCGATCGGCAGAATCCATACGCGCAGCAGTGGAAATAGCTTGAGGAGACTAATCACGTGACACCAACTTTGCTGCGACCCCGACAGCACTGATTGCACTCATATTTGGCAAATAAGCATGCGCAATTGCCAGACCAACTGCAGGTGCGTTCGCAATGTCGGGAATTGCAAGATACAGGGGGACGAAACGAACCTGGAATTTCTTCTTGTAGGCCAGCAAGGAGCGGAAACCATAGACGGGTTCCATCACGCTCCCCATCACATCAAGAACGGGGGCAAAAGCGAAGCGTGAATCTGCCAATTCGGAGCTTTCCTCACACTGGCCCGATTCGGCTAGAGGTGCGCCCGACAAGGAAATGAACTGGAACCCCTCATCTTGCGCTAGAAGAGCAGCTTGACCAATGAGAAAATCAATGGCCAAACGGAAACCGGAGTCATCTCGACGCATCACATCTAGGGTCAGGCCGACCACTTCGCCACCTGAGTGAACAGGCATCCATGAGGTCACCGCGTGGATGCGATCTTCTTCATCAAGAGCCAGCAGAAGGCGCGTATCCGAGTCATTAATTTCACGCAGGCCGCCCAGTGTAAAGCCCATCTCAGGAAGAGTCTTCTCATCGGCCCATGCCTGGCAGATCGCATCAACCTGTTGCTTCAGTTGATCGGGCAGACTCGGATAGGACGCCCATTCGGCTCGGATCCCCTCACGCTTAGCATGATTGAAAGCGGTGCGTACATCCTGGAACTTCTTACCCTTGAAGGCAAGATCACCCAGATCAATAATGGCTTCCTCAGCAACCTTGACGGTGGACCAGCCTAAACGATTCGCTTCTCGTGCCCACTCTTCATGGACCGAATAGAGCGCCGGGGTCAGTGCTGCATCGCTTGCAAAGCGAGCAAACTGCGAAATCACTGCTGGAATATCGTCATCAGTTGCGGCACATTGTGTCAGTGTCAGCATCACGCCAGATTCTTGACGGTAGGACACTGCCGCGCGTTGATCAGGACTAATCCACGTCGAGTTTCCCGGCCACGCGAGCATCCACCCCAAAGAGCCTGCGCCGTGCTGGCGCAGAAGAGCGATTAAGTCATCATGAGCATCATGTTGAAGCTCAACCGGCGCAAGGAAAACTTTAAGAAGGCAAACAGCGACGACAATCCACACCAGCGCGGGAATCCAGACTGTCGAAATCGAGGAAAGCAAGGTTGTTGCATAGACCGGAGTATCAATCAGCCACTGTGCACCAGCAGGAGCGTATGAGACAACGTAGGCCTCAAAAAGGCTGAGTAAATCCGCTTCGGGAACAAACTGGTCGGGAATTAAAACCCCAATAACAAGCGCAATGAGCGTGCCAAACGTAGCGCAGACAGTAATGACACATGCGCTGCGCACCCAGTAGCGTCGGGCAATGCGTACCCGGAACGCAGAGGAATTCCACGCGGTCAGCAGAAGCGTTACTAGGGGGAAAGCAACACTGATCAGAAGCTTACTCATGGGAATGGGAGCGATAAAGAAGTCATCGTCGTTGAGGCCCTGCGCCTCATCCACCGAAAGCGCGAAAACCATGATCTGTGCGAGGCCAATAATCGCAAGCACGCTCTGAAGAACCAGCGTGCCCACCCAAGCGCCACGACGGCCTCGGAAAAGACCAAAAGCCAAAACCAACTGAACCACAAAAGGAATCGAAGCCAAGATCAAGGGAGCATAGAGCATCAAAGAATTGCCGTACATCTCTTCGACACAGCTCATGGGAGCGCTGCTTTGCTGGCACAGCGCCCACATATATTGCTGGATGGCAAGCTCGGGAGAAAAAGCAGCGCGATCAAAAGCCAGGAAACCATGAGCGCTGAAATTCCAGATTGAGCTTACGGCGCCCAAGGTAGTAGCAGTAATGACCAAGGGAATTACTCGACGTACGGGATCTCCAATTCCCAGCATTGAACGCCCTCGGTTCGACCAACCAATCGCGAAACCGCCAATGATCCACCCGCATAGGAAAGCGATGAAACGTGCCAGCGCCCCCGCAGTAGAAGAAAAAGCCAAGAGAGCGCTCAAGACGACAAGGGCGCCGATTCGAGTGCGCCACGCCCATAGGCGATCCATCTTCGCGCTCGCGGTTCCAAGCAGCGCAGTGAGGATCAGGCTTGCTCCTGTCAGCGGACCACTAAAGAGTGGATAGAGACCACTGCGAGAGATTCCCTTTACTAGAGCGACGAAAGCCCACATCCCCGCTAAAGACATGGGAAGGGAGATGGCCGCAGAAAGAAGCCAAATTCGCGATCCGAGGAAACGTTCAAGAAGGCCACCGATGATCGCCATCATGAGGGCAGCATTGATCATCATGCCGATCGAAGGACTCCACACAACCGTCGTCACAATGGTGAGCGGACGAATTGCACCGCCCTGCGCGGCAAGAGATTGATTCCAGTGGCCGTGGCTCAAGTGGGCGGCAATCCCGACAAGCATGATGATCAGCGTCAGGATGATCGAACATGGAGCAGTCCGAAACCAGTTGAGGAGAACCGGGAAGCTTCGACTCCAAACACGCGAAAAGGCAGATGCCGGACGCGTCTGAAGAGTCTCGTCAGCCTTGGGTTCGCTTTCAGCGCTCATGAAACTCCTTCTGGCAGACAAACTTCGATTCTCTGTTTTTGATCTTAGATCTTGCTGCCCTCAGCTCAACTCGAAGAAGGCGATTATCAGGGTTCAATCAGGGAGAATTTCAGGGGGATCACTCACATAGAGAGGTCCAACTCCGTCAATCCAACGTACACTAACTGCGGCAGAACAAGGAAAGGACGCACATGGGATTGCGTAAAGCACTGGCTCACACTGTCATGCATCTATCAAGATGGACTTTCGCGCCTGAGTCCCCTCTTCCCGATCGCTGTTTGGTTATCGGTGCGCCTCACACGTCAAATTGGGACGGCTTCTACATGGTGATGGCAATGTGGGCCGTCGAGCGTCCAGTGTCTTTCCTGGTCAAGAAGAATCTCACCGACGTCCCTGTTATTGGAAGTTTCGTGAAGGCGATCGGCGGGATTCCCGTTGACCGCGAACATCCGGGGCACCTTGTTGAGCACATCATTTCCCTTGCTGAATCCAAAGATCATTTCGTTCTGGTTATTACCCCGAAAGGAACTCGTTCCGTTCGCCCCTATTGGAAGTCTGGTTTCTACCGAATTGCGATGGAAGCTGATCTTCCGATTGTTCCCGGTTTCATCGATGGCGCGAAGCGTCGCTACGGGTGGGGTGAGCCGATGCGACTGAGCGGCAACCGCCGCAATGACATGGACAAGATCCGCGATTTCTATAGTGGGCTAGTAGGGATTCGCCCAGAAAACACCTGCGTTCCTCGGCTACGCAACGAAGACCCTAAAGACTAAAATCCCCCGAACTTTTGCACTTCAATCAGTGCGTTAGCCGCGGTGAAGCCGACACAGGGTCATGACCAGTTTTTCAACTGCTCCCTGTGGGTCCTTCGATGCGCCTTTTGTGTCTTCGTCGGCTTGCGCAATTGCAGTGATTGCCGAGGCCAAAGCGGGGTCGGGCCATGCGCGAAGTTCGCGTCGAGCTCGTTCTGCTTGCCAAGGCGACATCCCCAGGTTCTTTCTTCCCGAAGAAGCGGAAACCTTAGCCATTGCACGAAACTTCATTGCAATTGCGGCAACGAGCTGCGCCGGTGCGCTTCCGGTCGCATAGGCATGGCGAACCAAAGTCAGAGCCCGTGCGGCGCGTCCATCGACAATCGCATCCGCGACTTCAAAACTTGTTGCTTCAACACGTCCGGAGTAGTACTTCCGCACAGCATCAAGCGTAATTTTCCCTTCAACATCGCTGAGGAGCTGTGCTACCGCAGCCGCGAGCGCACTCAGATCATTACCCAGAGCATCCACTAAAGCTTGAGCTGCCTCAGTTTCTATGCTGCGATGGGCTTGTCGTACGTCGGAGCGAACAAAGTCGAGTTTGTCTCGATCATTCTTTAAAGGCTCTGCCGGAATTACGGGAAAGCCCGCTTTGGCAATCGCATCAAGCAGTTTTTTCCCGCGGGCGTTGCCACCCGGATGGCGCATGAAAATCCAGACATCAGCTGCAGGTGCGGATACATATGCCTGAAGGTCAGCAGCTAAAGCATCCGTCATATTCTCCAAGTCAGGAATGATGATCATTCGGCTTTCGCCAAAAAGCGAAGGTGAAGTCAAAACATCGAGTTGTCCTGCTTGATAGGTACCAGCAGATAGATCTGTTCGTTCGAGGGCAGGATCAACCTCATGTGCCTGACGACGTAACTCGCTTAATGCCCGATCTGCCAGCAAGCTTTCGCTTCCTTTGATGAGGACGAGGGGGGCAAGTGTAGGAGATACCGGTGCCGATTGTGTTTTGGCTGCCATAGCTCTCCTTTGCTGATCGTCACCGTCATTTCTTAAGCAATGCCCTCTAAGTGTGGCATGTTCTGTTTGCCTCTACGAGGAGAAGCGCCGAATTTTGACCCTCACTACCCAGATCAGTAGGAGAAGGAGCACCACAGTAATAAGACCAGACCACTCTCCCACCGCGATTCGCGCACCTGGGAGTGCAGACAATCTGGAGGCAACCAGTGATATCCACGCGGTTCCCCAAGATGTCAGCCATGCACATATATAGCCAAGAGCGGGCCATATTTGAGCTGCAAGTGCTGAGACAAAACAGCCTACAGTCACAGGAGTCACCAATGGTGCGATAAGTAGCTGAGCGGGTATTGCCCATGGACTGACCCACGAGTTCATCGACAGCATGATTGGAAGCGTAGCTAGTTGGGCGCCCAATGGGACACTGATGAGTTTGGCACTCCACTCAATTCCGGACTGCACAGATTGTGGAATCGGCCCCACTTGAGTGACACCGGTTTCAATCCAAAGCGCAGGAACACATACTCCCCAAGTCGCAAGCACTGAGAGTGTAAAACCCAACGAACATGCGTCGGAGGGTGATATCAGGCAGGCAAGGATAATGACAGTGCTCAATGATGAGTAAATTCCCCCTTCCCTATTACTCCACATTCCAATAAAGCCAATAACGCTGACCGCAAGGGAACGCAGCACCGACGAAGCCGGGCCAACAAGTCCAGCGAACAGCAAGAGAACTGAAACTTGGGTAATGATCGCTATGCGACGTTTCTTTGTTGCAAGAAGACCAACTGTCATCATCAAAATCGACATATGAGTACCTGACACTGCTGTGAGGTGCGCAAATGACACTGTCTTCATATCATCACGCATTTGAGCACTGGCTTGATGGTCATCTCCCAGTGACATTCCTGGTATCAGCGCACGTGCGTGCTCTGGTAATGTCACAACGATCTTTTCTAGGTTCCTCCTGACAGCTTGAGAAATACGCGTCCACTGATCATTTGGAGGAAGGCGTTCCAACGATTTGATTCGAAGCGCGCCCACATTCGGAATGCTGTGAGCCCAATTGAGATCGCAGGTCCCACTAGCAAGAACTCGATCTCCGCGTCGAAGTGTTGTCATAGATTCGCGCGTGGATACAAGGAGAAAGCTCAGGTGCTCTTTACTTCCAAGATAACGGGCACGGACGTAGTAGCTCGGTTTATTTCTCGTGTTTGTTGCTTTCTTTCCTTCACGTACTTCACTCAGTAAAACAAAGGAAGCATTGCGCAGTTCCTTTCCTTGCATGCATAACTGCTTCGCTTCGTTTTCCCAGCTCGTTGCGCGACTTAAAGAGATCACAATGCACGTACAGCACAGGCATATCGTGACAATGAGAAGAGGCACGCATTCACTGACGCGTTCTTTTCCTAACCCCTGAAATCCTCGTGGGGATAGGAGCAAAGGGAAGAGAAAAGCTGTACATATTCCAGCGCATAGAAGAAGTGGAGTTCTGTTTAGTGCACCCCAGGTACATAACCAGGATGAAATCGCTAAGGGCACTAAGCGGATGTCAATCGATGAGGCTCTCACGAGCAGGCACCAATTCGAATTTTCTCGAGTATCGAAGCTCCAATTCCTGGAACTGCTACCAGGTCGTCCACACGTGTGATCGGATGAGACTTCCTATAGGTGACAATACGCGCAGCCAGTGCCGGTCCGACTCCATCGAGTCTTTGTAGTGTTTGGGCATCCGCTTGAGTGACGTCAACGCAGGCGGAAGTTTGACCGGATGGAGCATCGTCGTGTGCTTGTGAGGAGTTCAGAGAAGGAACCCTAATCTGTTCACCATCAACAACCAACCGAGCAAGGTTAACGCTGTCACGGTCCGCGTCTTCAGTAAAGCCGCCAGCTTGATCGATAGCCTCCGAAACGCGAGAACCATGTTTGACACGGACAACGCCAGGAGCGCGTACTTCTCCTGTCATATGAACCATCACCTGGCCGCTCACTCCCCTTCCCTCCTCACCGGGCTGCTGAATTCCTGGGCTCGAGGAAGAGATAGATCCTGTGCTATCGGCACGTGCACTTGGGGATTCGGCATCAGAAGCCGAGAGATTATCTTCTTCCAAGCGACTATTCCAGCCATGGACAACACCTGCTATTAGGGCTAGAAACAAGCAGATCGCAATAAATACTCGAGCGGTACGCCATCGCCAGCTCCAGCGTAGGCCTCGACCCTGATTCTCCTCATCGCCGTGAGGGTCTTCTCGCTCGATGCTCCTCTCTGCATCCTGATCGACCTTGGCAGACTGAGAGGTAAAAACCAATCGTTCCAACTGCCTTCTACGGTTCAGATGAGACTGAAAGTGTGAATCCATGTCCCTAGTGTGTCCGTCTCCCAGCTCCACTTCAGGGCCCATAAGCGCTTCTGTGGATGAATCCTTGATTCACATCTTTTGTGGATAGCTTTGCGATACAACGAGTGAGACCTTGTTGCCATCAACACGTAAAGTGTGTTTAAAATAACGCCAAGATCTACACCTTCTCACTCAAGGACTGTCATGCGTATCGGCTTCATCGGAACAGGTGCAATGGCCTCAGCTATTGCACGCGGTGCCGTGGCCGCTGGCTTCAGCGGCTCGGATCTGATGTTCGCCGATCGACACCACCAAGCCGCGGAAGACTTGGCTGATGGGCTGGGAGGCATTGCACTCGCATCAAACCGTCAGGTCGCCGAACAGAGCAACCTCTTGGTCCTAGCAGTGAAACCAAATGTCCAGTCCGAAGTCATTCGCGAGATTCGCGAGAGTGTTCTTTTTGCCAAGCAACTCTGCGTCGTATCTATCGCTGCGGGCCGTACGACAGATCAGATCATTTCGGATTTTGGGGCAGCCATTCCCTTGGTCCGCGTCATGCCCAATGTCAATGCACAGGTCGGCAAGTCAATGAGTGCCCTTTGCCCGATGGGGACAACGGACGAACAGCTCGCCACCGCTCGCAAGCTTCTGGATTCGGTCGGCGAAACGATCGTGTTGGATGAGAAGTACTTCCCTGTTTTTACAGCGATCGCTTCCTCCTCCCCGGCATGGATCTTCCGCATGATCGATGCGATGGCCGAGGCCGGCGTGAACCACGGCCTCACCAAGGCCGATTCGACGCACATCGTTGCCCAAGCGTTCTTGGGAAGCGCGCAACTCATGCTCAACGGCCTCGAAAATGGGCAAGTACCCGCAAACCTTATTGATCGGGTTTCTTCTCCGGGCGGCACCACTATCGCTGGTCTCCTCGCCGCCCAAGAGGCAGGTCTTTCCTCCGCGATCGTCGCGGCGGTCGACGCTGCTGTTGAGCGCGACCATCATCTTGGCTGACGTCGTCACGAGACGCCGTCAGGATAATCCCTCGCACCCGCGAAGATTAGTCGTAGCCTTTCATTCACGCTCACGCATCCCATTTTTAACTTCGTACCCGACTGAAGCTTTTGCTCCTTATCCACATCAATTTTTCACACACAACCTCATGGAATAGTCATGCTTTTGTTGAATGCAGTCGTCCTCTCGGTCATCGTCATGCTGGCTCTCAGCCTCGCCCGAGTGCACGTCGTTATCTCTCTCTTTGTGGCCTCTATTGTCGCCGGCCTTGTCGCTGGAATGGGAATCTCTGGCACGATGGTCGCTTTCCAAACCGGCCTTGCCGGAGGTGCGAAAATCGCCCTCTCCTATGCACTCCTCGGTGCTTTTGCTATGGCGGTCGCTCACTCAGGTCTGCCAGCCCTGCTTGCGCGCACAATTGTCAGCCGCATGCGCAACGCGGATGCAGCGAGCTCCGTACGCGTTGCTCGCGGCGCCAAATGGGGAATCGTCGGCGGCGTGCTCGTCATGGGCGTGATGAGCCAAAACCTGATCCCCATTCACATCGCTTTCATTCCGCTCCTTATCCCGCCGCTCATTGGCGTGATGAATGAACTCAAGATGGACCGCCGCATGATTGCATGTGCGATTACTTTCGGTATCGTCACCGCCTACATGTTCTTCCCCATCGGCTTCGGGCGCATCTTCTTGCACGATATTCTTTACAAGAACATCAACGCAGCAGGCATGGATGTGTCTTCTGTCAACCCCATGGCAGCAATGGCAATTCCCGCGGCTTCAATGGCAATCGGTTGTGTGGTCGCGCTTCTCTTCTCCTACCGCAAGCCCCGCACTTATGAACAGCGTGACTCCTCCTTCGCATCGTCTGAGGAGAAGCCGATTGATATAAAAAAGGTCTGGGCTGCAGTAGCCGCCCTCGTCGTCTGCTTCGTCATTCAGACCGTGCTCACGCGAATGGATTCTGAGGCCGATCCGCTGCTCGTTGGCTCTTTGGTGGGGCTGTGCATGATGCTCTTCATGCGAGTCGTCCCTTGGCAGCAGGCCGACTATGTCTTCAGTGGCGGCATGAAGATGATGAGCCTCATCGGCTTGATCATGATCACCGCACAGGGGTACGCCTCAGTCCTCAACGAATCGGGCCAGATTAAGCCTTTGGTTGATGGAACCGCAGCGCTCTTCAACGGTTCAAAGGTCCTCGCAGCAATCATCATGCTGCTCGTCGGCCTCGTTATCACCATGGGTATCGGCTCGTCCTTCTCGACCCTGCCGATCATCTCCGCGATCTACGTCCCGCTGTGTCTCACGCTGGGCTTCTCCCCCATGGCGACGGTGGCGATCATCGGCACTGCTGGCGCTTTGGGCGATGCCGGCTCACCGGCCTCGGATTCGACGCTCGGCCCGACAGCGGGACTCAACGTCGATGGCCAGCACGACCACATGCGAGACACGGTGATCCCAACCTTTATCCACTACAACATCCCTCTGCTCATTGGCGGATGGGTAGCTGCGATGGTCCTCTAAATAAGGTGACGATCCCCATTCTCGAGGCCGGGGCTGGGTGCGCGTCGCGTGCCGGCTCCGGCCTCGGGCCTTTACTAGTCAGGTACGTTTCATATCCGCCGCGTATATCGAGGATCGATCTTCCATCGTATGGTCACCCGTTCATTGTTAATGAACGTTTGCACATTTTGCTGAAAACTTGCATGTACACACGATCCACGTTGCACAATAGACCCCATGACTTCTACTTCGCCCGCTTCACGGCCAAACCAAAAGGATTTGGAGAAACTCATCGATGAGACTCCAGCATCTGGCCCCAAGCGTTCGATCGCTTTTCTTGCGGGAGTCGCAACTTTTGGTTCTCTTCTTTTCGGCTATGACACGGGCGTTATCGCTGGCGCACTGCCCTATATGTATATGCCTCGCAGCGCCGGAGGCCTTGCCATCAATGAATTCGAAGAAGGCCTGGTCGGGGCTTTCCTAGCCCTCGGCGCCGCGCTGGGAGCGATCGTCGGAGGCCGCCTATCAGATCGCTACGGGCGCCGCCACAATATCCTCCTTTTGGCAGGAATCTTCATTCTCGGAACGCTGGGGTGCACCTTTGCCCCAAATGTCGCAATTCTGTATATTTTCCGCTTCATCTTGGGGCTTGCCGTCGGTGGTGCCTCGGCAACCGTTCCCGTGTACCTCGCAGAGTCCGCCCCAACGCGCGTTCGAGGTTCGTTGGTTGCGCTTGACCAGTTCATGATCGTCTTTGGCCAACTCCTCGCCTACTCAATGAACGCGATCCTCTCTAGCGCTCACGGTGGACCTCAGGTCTTTGTTTCCGAGGACCCTTCAGGCACTTTGACCGGCGGCCGATGGTATCCCTGGGATCAAGTCCAGCACGTGACAACCGCAGTCATAACCAGCGGCGATGGCTTGGCCTGGCGTTGGATGCTCGTTCTTGCAACGATCCCAGCGGTCTTCCTCTGGCTAGGTATGCGTCTCATGCCAGAGTCCGGGCGCTGGTACGCCTCGAAAGAGCGCTATTACGAGGCCATTGGCGCGCTTAAGCGCATTCGTGATCCCAAGCTCGACAACCTCAGCGAGGAGATCGCACAGATCGCCCAACTCCAGCAAAGAGAAGACGCACAGGGACACTGGTCACTTCGACGCACAGCATCGGTTGCCTGGACCAGACGCCTACTGTTGATCGGTGTTGGCCTAGCCTGCTTCGATCAGCTCACCGGTATTAACACCGCGATGTACTATCTCCCCAAGATCCTAGCTGCGGCAGGTTTCTCAGCCGCTGATTCGATTACCCTAAATGTCATAACGGGTGCGGTCGCGTGTGCGGGTGCAGGTTTCGGGCTCTACTTGGTTTCAAAGCTCGCGCGTCGTCACGTCGGTATTTACCAAGAAACAGGCGTGACTCTTTCGCTCTTTAGCCTAGCGATCATCTTCGGTGTGGGGATCTCCCCCTATGTACAGGCTGATGGCAGTATTTCCACTTCGATTCCCACGTACCTTCCGTGGCTGGTTGTCGTCCTCGTTTCGCTTTTCGTCTTCGCCAAGCAGTCAGGAACAGTCAACTGGGTTCTGGTATCAGAGATTTTCCCATCGCGGATTCGAGGCGTTGCTCAAGGTTTTGCGGTCGGCTGCGGATGGCTGATGAACGCAGTGGTGACCTGGGTCTTCCCCGTAATGATTACTCACTTGGGTGCAAGTTGGACCTACGTGATTTTCGGACTGATCAACGTGGTTTCCCTGTGTTTCTACCTCTTCGTCGTCCCGGAGACCCGTGGAATCTCTTTGGAGACCTTCGAGAAAAACTTCAGCGAGAAGTACGGACTGTAAGGAGCGCGCGCTCGTGCGTTCCATCAGCCCACTGTGCGGCTTCCCATAGGTCGCGTGTATGGAGGGGCTGGACATAGGTTTCCACCCATGTCTCCCCAAACTCCTCGTCGTACCAGGGGTCATGAATCAGGAAAAAGTCCCCAATACGACCCCAAATCAGCAACCAGTGCGGGGTGTCTTCACCGTTAAGCGGGGCAAGGTCAACGAGGGCAATAACAGGCTTGCCCGCATCCAAGGCTGAGGTAATGTCTTCTACCAACAGTTCCCTCACCTGGGAGGTGACTCCCAATTCGCGTGCGCGCATCATATGTTCGCAGTGAAGAGCGACCCGCGCCCGCTTACCCAGCATCGTGGTTTTTGAAATCCCCACGATTGGTTCCGAAGTCGACGTAAGAACTTCAACCTGTGCGCCGTGGTCCGCCAATGCCGAGGCCAGGCCAAAGTGGCCCACTCCCCCCGAGTAGGTTGCTTGGCGCCATAGATCCAGTTCATTGACAAAATCAGTGTGCGGATCTCCTTCAATTTCACCAAGTGCCATAAGAGCACTTGCGGGACCGCAGGTAAATTCCGTCTTCTGGTGTTCGTAGGCAGGGACCACCAAATTCGCACTTTCTCGCACAAAATCGGGGTTCCACAGAAGCCAGCCGCTATGGGAGTAATCGCGGTCGTTTTCAATGGGATGGGGGTTCCCATTGATCGTGACCTGTTCAAAACCAATCGAGCGGAGGGCATCAACAAAAATGCCCTCATCTGCCCATGAGTCAGCTTTCATCAGTGGGAAGCGACGCAAGCGCATCTCATCACAGAGTTCCGATATGATCTCACGCACGCGACGGGCTTCTTCGGCTTCACATACCACCTGATCGGTATCGAGAAGAGTCCATCCTGCAATGCGCAGGTGTGCAGAGAGTTCGCGGTGGACTTCCCATACTCCCACAGGCCCATTGCTCCACAAGGTCGCACGCATCTTGGGGCCAAGGCGCGCCCAATCTTTCGCGCGCTCTTCAGGCACCCCTAAAGCGAGTAGGCGCTCGTAGCTACTCTCACCAGATTCAATTGAGATGCGTGAAATCTTCTCAGTCATTGTCACTCTCTTGGCCAGGTACTGCGGCAAGCAAGACCCGCGTGTATTCCTGGGTCGGCGAATGAAGGATATCTTCGGTTGCTCCCTCTTCGACGATGTGTCCGTCCTTCATCACAACAAGGCGATCACACATCTGGCGCGCCACGGCAAGGTCGTGGGTAATAAAAAGCAATGCGAAGCCCTGCTGGCGTTGAAGCTGGAGCAAAAGCTCCAAAACAGAAGCCTGCACAGACACATCCAAAGCAGAGACGGCCTCGTCACAAATCAAAAGCTGTGGTCGCGTCGCCAGAGCCCTGGCGATAGCGACACGCTGGCGTTCCCCACCAGAGAGGCGCGCGGGAAAACGGCTTGTATACGAGGCTGGAAGGCCGACAGACTCCAAGAGGCCCGAGACCTCGCTAGCTGAACGACCGCCTACGCGTAAAGCCTCGACAAGGGTGGCGCCAATAGTACGCGCTGGATTGAGGGCAGAATACGGATTTTGGAAAACGATCCCCATTGGGGGTCGCCCACCTTCAGAGGCACCTCGTAATTTCTCCCGCGGTGTGCCATTCACCTCGACACTTCCCGAATCTGGCTTTTCCAAACCGATAATCAGACGTGCAAGGGTGGTCTTCCCCGATCCGGATTCGCCAACAATTCCGACGGATTCTTGGGGCGCGATAGAAAGCGAAACTCCATCGAGCGCCACGTGGTGATCCCTGCGGCTGCCTCCGCGGAAAATCTTGACCAAGTCCCGTGCCTCAACCAAAGCAGGTGCAACGTGCTTCTTCTCCGAGGCCGTGTCTAAAGAGTGGTCTGCTTGGGATTCTTCCGTGAAAGAACGGGGATTGGGACCATCCAGTCGAGGCTCGGCGGCTGCAAGCTGACGAGTGTAGTCGTTTTCGGGGTGAGTAAAGACTTTCTCAACACTTCCCGATTCGACGACCTTCCCGTGGCGCATGACAACCACTTCATCGCCGTATTCGCGTGCCAAAGCAAGATCGTGGGTAATCAAGATGAGGGCCATCGAGCGGCTTTCGCTCAGCTCACTGAGAAGATCAAGAATTTCCTTCTGAGTCGTCACATCCAAAGCCGTTGTCGGCTCGTCCGCAATGAAGACTCCGGGCGAAGAGTCTAGGGCTGCAGCGATAGCTACACGTTGGCGCATGCCTCCCGACAGTTCTTGAGGGTAAGCCTGAGCAACGCGTCCAGGAAGTCCAACTTCGCGAAGACGCTCACGAACGCGTTCATCCCGCGTGCGCTTGGGCAACCGCGTGTCGGCGATAATCTGCGTGCTGCAACGCTGGGTAGGAGACAGCGAGGTAAAAGGATCTTGAGGAAGCCAGACAATCCCTTTGCCCCGAAGTGCTTTAAAGGCACGCGCCTGGCGGACAATATCGAACTCACGTCCGCCCAAGGTCACTTGCCCCTGGGCGCTCAAAGTATGAGGAGTGAGCGCACAGATGGTGCGTGCAAGCATGGATTTTCCGGCACCTGACTCACCCACAATAACTAGGGTGCGTCCGGCTTCCGCATGAATCGAAACATCATCGACGAGGACGTGCCCGTCATCTCGCGTGACGCTAATATGCGAGGCAATAAGGCCCTGATTCTCACTCACGAGCGCGCCTCCTGCCTTTCACTCCACCAATCACCTGCGATATTGATTGCGGTTGCCGTGATGATGATGGCAAGACCAGCGACAACACATGCTGCTGGATTCTGGTTGAGAATAAAACGTCCGTCAGCAAGCTGACGTCCCCAGTCCGCGTCTTGCGCGCCGACGCCAAATCCTAAGTAGGACAGTCCAGAGAGTGACACAAGCGCAAACGCAACGTTGACAAAGAGGTTTGCCCACACGATAGGAGTGATATTCGGAAGAATATGAACTCCAAGGATACGAGGCGAAGACAAGCCCAGAACCTGCGCCGATTCAATATAGGGCTGTGGTTTTTGTTGAAGAGTGGCGGCGCGAATCATCCGGATATCGGAAGGCGCGAACAAAATGATCAGCACGCCAACCGTCACCCAATAGGAACCACCAATCACACCCGCAACGACGATTGCCAGCAAAGTAACCGGCATTGAAAGCAGGATTTCACACGAACGAGAGACAAGGGCATCCCACCAGCCTCCCCACCAGCCGGCAGTCATTCCAAAAATCAGTCCCAGGATCATCGAACCACCAGCGATCACCAGCGGACCGATGACAGCAGAACGCGCACCCGCAATCGTCAATGCGAGAATGTCACGCCCAACTTTATCGGTTCCAAAAATATGACCGGGAGTACCCGCCGGGCTCACGCCTAAAGAAACGTCTTGTCCAAGAGCATTGGGAACGATCAACGGGGAGAAAAAGACGCACACTGCGACTGCGATCAAAATGATGAAGGAAAGAACAACGGAGCCCGGGACTGATCGCATTGCGCGGGCGAGGCCTCGTGCCGAGGAACGGAAACGGCCAACGGAAACTTCGGCGTTGGCCTCGGCGTCCTGAGACGGTACGCGATCGCTCATGCGACACCTCCCTCTTCGAGCTTTTGACGCGGGTCAACAATGAAAGCTGCAAGGTCGACAATAAATGTGACCGCGATGATGATCACTGCTACCAAGAGCGCAATCGCTTGGACAACAGGCACGTCCTTATACGTAATCGAATCGGCCAAAAGCTGACCCAAGCCCGGAAGAGAGAAAGCCTCTTCAACCAAGACCGTTGAACCAAAAAGAGTCCCCAAGATCAGACCAGCTGAGGTGATGATCGGCAAGGAAGCCGCACGCAGATACATGCGAGTGATACGCCACGAAGCAAGTCCCCTCGAACGCGCGAAAGTCACATAATCCTGGCTGAGTTCTGCCACAACTGCAGCGCGAGTAATTCGAATGATCATCGCACCGATGCCGGTTGCAAGTGCTATTGCTGGAAGCGCAAGATGCCACAGGGAATCCACGAAATCCTCACCTGCGCCGGAAATTGGGAACCATCCCAGCATGAGTCCGAAGACATAGAGCAGCACAAGACCCAGGGCAAATCCCGGTGCAGAAATACCAACAACACTCCAGCCGATGATGGAGCGATCCACCCAGCTCCCGGCACGTCGAGCAGCCCAAATTCCCAGTGGAACCCCGACGCAGATGGCCAAAACAAATGCCATCAGAGTCAGTATCGTGGTTAATCCGACGCGTGCAGCGAGGACCTCAGTAACGGGAGTCGCAGAGCGCACGGAGTTGCCAAAATCTCCGCTGAGCGCTCGAAGCAACCAATGCCAATAGCGCACAAGTAGCGGCTCATCCAACCCGTATTGGGCGGTAATAGCAGCACGCACCTCGGGGGTGAGGCGGCGAGTGCCAACCAGAATCTTCACCGGGTCTCCGGGAACTAAGTCCAGCAAAGAGAAGATGATGAAGGATAAGGCCAGCAACACCGCCGCGAACCCCGCGAGGCGTCGTGCGAAGAAACGTGTCATCACTTCGTGACGTTCAGGGACGCGGCCCAGGGGGTCATGAAGAAGTACGACGTGTAGTTATTCGGTGTAACGGTCTTCGAGAATGCGGTCGAGGTCTTGCCCCACCAGATCGGCGAGTAGATCGTATTTTCCTGAGCGATCTTTTCTGCTGCAACGATTTGCTCAACACGCTTGTTCGGATCAGTCTCTGCCGTGGAGGAGGCAATGAGGCCCTGAACCTGTTCATTTTCGTAACGTGCGGGGTTATCGGGTCCAAGCAGCCAGCCTGCAACCTCTCCGGGGTCACCGGTCGTTGAGGTGTAGCTCATGTAGTAGAGACCGAACTCGCCAGTTCCGACCTTAGAGATCCATTCTTCAATGGGCTTGGAAGTGACCGTGACGTTAATGCCGATCTGCTTGAGGTTATCAGCAATTGCCAGCGCCGCGGAGCCCATCTCGGGGATCGATGCGGGGTAGGTCAGTTCCGTATCAAAACCATTGGGAACCTTAGACTGTGCAAGCTCCGCACGTGCCTGGTCCAAGCTGAAGGAATCAATGGGAAGGTGTGCTTGAAGTTCGCGCGCCTTATCGACGCCAATCTCGCTGCCCAGCTGGTCATTGGGTTCGATTGCGGTCGCAACCTCTCCGCGTCCCTTAAGGATGGAATCAACGATCGCCTTACGGTCAACAGCATGGGCAACTGCCTTACGAACATGAATGTCGTCGAAAGGTGCCACACCTTGATCAAAGGTCAGGCCCACATAGGAACGGTCAGATTCGGTGAGAACCTTGACCCCATCGATAGATTCAAACTGAGAAACCTGATCGGTGGGAAGCTGCGTTGCGATATCGATCTGGCCGCTACGCTGAGCCAGCAGTCGAGCATTCTCATCTGAGAAGAAATCGAACTCGATCTTCTGTGCGGGAGTATCGCCGCCCCACCATGTGCCGCTCTTTTCAAAAACAGCCTTCGAATCGGGCTGGAAAGAGGTCGCCTTGTAGGGGCCGGTACCCATGATGAGGTCCTTGGAGGACCCATAGGACTGCGCGGCTTCGTAGAACGACTTTTCGGTGATCCACAGGCCGCCGTTTGCCGTCACGGTCCATCCAAAGTTTTCGGCGGGATTAGGAAGCGTAATAGTGATCTCCCACTCGCCAGTCTGAGTTGCTTCAACACCCTTAGCCCAGTAAACCGCCGATGAGGGGGACTTATCGGGATCCTTCGCAATATTAATCGAGAAGAGGATGTCCTGAATGGTCACGGGGTTACCATCTTGGAACTTTGCATCCTTACGGATCTGGAAAACCCAGGTCTTCGCATCATCGGTGCGGTAGTCCGTCGCGATTGCGGGAACCAACTTACCGTCCTTATCGACGGCAAGGAGGCCTTCAGAGGTCACCTGGGCAACGTAGTAGTTGATAATGCCAGTCTCGTGAGCGGTGTCCAAGGTTGACAGAGAACCGGGAAGACCAACTGTCACCGTATCGCTCTTTGCTCCCGATTGTGCCGATCCGGCATTTTTCGGCGCACAGGCTGCCAGCGAAGCGCACATGAGGACAGCTGCTGTAGCTAGTGCGGCTGCTTTTGTGGTGATGCGTGAAGCTGGCATCCTGATCTCCTTCAATTAGTCCATAGTGACGTCGAATGTTCTTTGAATTAAGCACGGAAACTCGCGCCATAAATAAAGATATGGCCCAAAGCCCTAGGTTCGCGACTTGTGCCACTTCGTGGGCGTTTGTAACGCTCGCTTTAAGGAACACACAGCAGACGAAGGCTTAGTCAACCCTTGAATTCAGGCCTTTTCGGGGTACATGAAGACTCGAGTAAGGTGATCAAGAGCGCACACCGTTGAAACAACATCTTCCACCGCGATGTGTTCATCATGAGCGTGAAGCTGGGAGTAGACCTGCCCCAAAGTTGCTCCAGAAGAACAGGAGCCAAAACCGTAACCCACTCCCCCTTTGTGGCGTCCAACTCGAAGATCGGAACCACCCGGGAAGAGAATTGGAACGACCTTCGCCCCGGGGTTCGTCTGCGTCAAAGTCTCCTCGATTGCCCGGTACAGTTTTGTGTCGACTGACGAGGCCGTGGCCCGCTCGCTCAACAAACGCTCGATGGTCACGTGGTCTGCAAGCTCTCCCAAGGCCTCGGTAATCGCACGATCAACATCATCATCGCTTTGCCCCGGAAGGGTACGGATATCCAGCTCCAGTTCTCCGGATGAAGGGAGAACGTTAATAGGACCACCGGCGCGAACAACCGTTTGTGCAACGGTCATATGCGAGACTGCGTGGGCATACGCCGCAAGATCACCGAATTCGCTATAGTCCCCGCGATATGTACCCTTAATCAAAGACTCTTCAAGTTCTGAATCAAATTCAAAAGCGTGGACGAATCCAGCCCAAATCTCGTCACTGGCCTGTGGCCACTGCGCTTGAGACAGAGCTCGCGAAACTCGAGCGAGTATTTCAACCGCGCTGACACGTCCCAAAGGAATCGAGCCATGTCCAGCATCTCCACGCACATGAAGGCGACGCTGAGCAGCCCCTTTCTCACCGACAATGACAACAACACTGTCTGCGCCGCGAGCGCCGCGAATATGGGCACCTCCCATCTCAGAGAGCTGAGCATCCCAAGGGAAAGCATCCGAGCGGTGTTCACCGATCCACGGAACGCCAAGTCCGCCTCGTGCTTCTTCGTCCGCTGCGGCGACGAAGGTCAGGGTTCCCGCTGGGCGAGCTCCACCTCGGGAAACTTCTTCGGCAAGGCGCCGGGTGACAACTGCCATCGCCGCGGTTAAGTGAAGCATATCGACGCTTCCTCGCCCCCAAATACTTCCCTCACTGATCTCACCCGCAAAGGGCGGATGGGTCCAGTGCTTCTCATCAACAGGGACGACATCGGTGTGCCCAAGGAAAGTCAGGGGCTGCGCTGAAGGATCACTGCCGCGCAAAGTGACAACCAAAGTAGTACGCCCCGGGTGAGGCTCAATGCGTTCAACTTCGACGGGGAGCCCAGCAAAGAAGGTTTCAAATAGGTGTGCAGCAGCCTCTTCATTGCCAGAATCAGGGGTGAGGTCATTGACGGAAGCGAGTGCGATGAGGCGCTGGAGGAGATCGATAGTTTCCTCACCGATGTCTTGGTGCGCGAGCGTATTCATCGATTCTCCTTGTCATGTGATCATCTGTACTCCTTCAAGACTACTCAGCATGGCTAGTGGCGCATATGCAGATCACGAAGAGAGCAGATGTTACGGACGCGAGGAGCCAGGCGCCATCTGTGCGTTCTCGCTGGACCGTGGGGCTGATGAAACGTAGGCTTGGACAGTAATAAGTCCACGACTCGGATGGAGAATACGTATGAGCGCTCAGCGCCAGGCCGAACCAACCTCACTGCCCGCACCCCAGGTGCCGGACAAGGTCGCCACTGAAGGCCTCGAAGCCCAGTGGAACCAGCGTTGGGAAGATCAGGGAACCTATCGTTTTGATCGAAGCCGCCCCCGCCAAGAGGTCTACTCGATCGACACTCCCCCGCCCACGGTTTCGGGTTCACTTCACGTCGGCCACGTGTTCTCGTACACACACACCGATGTCGTCGCACGTTTCCAGCGAATGCTGGGCAAGTCAGTCTTCTACCCCATGGGCTGGGACGACAATGGCCTGCCCACAGAGCGCCGCGTGCAAAACTACTTTGGGGTTCGCGTCGACGCGACCCTCCCCTATGATCCGAATTTTGAGCCCCCTCATGTCGGCGGCGAAGGCAAGTCCATCAAGGCTCGCGATCAGGTGCCGATCTCGCGTCGTAATTTCGTGGAGCTGTGCGAGCGCTTGACCGTCGAAGACGAGAAGCACTTCGAGGACCTGTGGCGTCACTTGGGTCTGTCGGTTGACTGGACTCAGAACTACCAGACCATCGGTACCCGTGCCCGCAAGGTTGCCCAGGCTGCGTTCCTGCGCAATCTCGAGCGCGGCGAGGCCTACCAGGCTGAGGCTCCCGGCCTGTGGGACGTGACCTTCCAGACCGCGGTTGCTCAGGCTGAGCTTGAGAGCCGCGAATACCCGGGCTTCTACCACCGCCTCGCCTTCCACATCACCGACCCCACGCGCGCTGCCGAGGCCGCTGCAGCCGGTGCGCCGGTTGAGAACGGTGTTGACGTCTGCATTGAAACGACTCGTCCCGAACTTCTTCCCGCGTGTGTGGCTTTGATCGCTCACCCCGACGACGAGCGCTACAAGCCTTTGTTCGGAACTACGGTTGCCTCCCCTGTTTTCGGTGTTGAGGTCCCCGTTCTTCCCCACCCCGAGGCGGAGATGGACAAGGGCGCCGGTATCGCCATGTGCTGTACTTTCGGTGACACGACCGATATCGATTGGTGGCGAGACCTGAACCTTCCGCTGCGTACCGTTTTGCGCAAGGATGGCCGCCTACAGACCGAAACCCCCGAGTGGATCACCACCGATGAGGGTCGCGAGGCCTTTGCTGAGCTCGCGGGGAAGACGACCTTCTCTGCCCGCGAGGCCTTGGTGGCGCGCCTCGAGGCAAGCGGTGAGATGCGTGGTGAACCCCAGAAGACGATGCGCCAGACGAACTTCTTCGAAAAGGGTGACAAGCCCCTGGAGATCGTCACTTCGCGTCAGTGGTACATCCGTAACGGTGGCAAGCCGTGGGCCAACCCTGCAACTGGCAAGGACCTGAACGAGGAACTCATTGAGCGCGGTAAGGAGCTGGAGTTCCACCCGGACTTCATGCGCGTGCGCTACGAGAACTGGGTACGCGGCCTCAACAACGACTGGCTGGTCTCTCGTCAGCGTTTCTTCGGCGTTCCCTTCCCCCTGTGGTACCGCGTTGATGACAATGGCGAAGTCGATTACACGCAGATCATCACCCCCAGCGAAGACCAGCTTCCCGTCGATCCCTCATCGGATACCGCTCCCGGTTACACCGAGGATCAGCGCGGCGTCGCCGGTGGTTTCGTCGGCGAACTCGACATCATGGATACTTGGGCGACTTCTTCCCTCTCCCCGCAGATTGCCTGTGGTTGGCTTGAGGACGAGGACCTGTTCTCCCGTACCTACCCGATGGACTTGCGTCCACAGGGTCAGGACATCATTCGAACCTGGCTTTTCTCAACGGTTGTCCGTGCAGATCTGGAATTCGGTGCACTCCCCTGGGCACACGCCGGCCTTTCCGGATGGATCTTGGACTCGGATCACAAGAAGATGTCGAAGTCTAAGGGCAATGTTGTGACCCCCATGGGTCTGCTCGAGAAGTTCGGCTCGGACGCGGTGCGTTATTGGGCGGCTTCAGCTCGACTGGGCCTGGATGCCGCTTTCGATGAATCGCAGATGAAGATTGGCCGCCGCCTGGCCATTAAGGTGCTCAACGCTTCGAAGTTCGCTCTCACGATGGGTGGAGACGCAGATCTGGATCTGGATATCACGCACGTTGTCCAGCCGCTTGATCGTTCGATGCTTGCTGCTTTGCGTGAGGTTGTCTCTTCCGCGACCACTGCTTTGGAAAACTACGAGCATGCTCGTGCACTGGAAATCACCGAGTCTTTCTTCTGGACGTTCTGTGATGACTACTTGGAGCTTGTGAAGGAACGCGCCTACAACCGCGAAGGTAAGTGGAGCGATCAGGCTTCTGCGTCTGCCCGAGCAGCGCTGGCGATTGCCATCGACACCTTCGTTCGTTTGCTTGCCCCCTACCTCCCCTTCGTCACCGAAGAGGTATGGAGCTGGTATCGCGAAGGTAGCGTTCACCAGGCTGCATGGCCGACTGCTTCCGATCTTGAGGTCACTCCGGATGGGACTGTTGAAGGCGCTATTGAAGATGCTTCCAGCGTGTTGTTGGGCGTTGCCTCTGAGGCACTGGTGGTCCTGCGCCGCGTCAAGTCCGAAGCAAAGGTGTCCCCCAGAACCCCCTTCCTTGAAGTGACGGTGTCTGCTCCTGAACAGACCATCCCACTGCTTAAGGATGTTTTGGAAGACCTTGCGGCAGCAACGAAGATTCAGGGACCTGCTCATTTCGAAGCCTCGGCAGACTCTGCCGACG